>OCVQ010000105.1_pt1 | contig 73240 bp, 107 predicted proteins | sample 1539061 | NCBI WGS metagenome assembly OCVQ01 (sample SAMEA3355526, study PRJEB22509) | marine metagenome | biome: marine; feature: river plume; material: water | place: USA | collected 2010-08-08 | depth 0.5 m | reverse complement strand
ATAATGTTTGAAAATTTACTAGTAGAAAAATACAGGCCCAGAACTTTAGAAGATGTTGTTCTTTCATTAGAACACAGGGATTTCTTTAATTCTTTAAAAGAGAAAGAAGAAATCCCTAATCTTCTTTTTACTGGATCTCCAGGAACGGGTAAAACTACTGTTAGTAAGATTCTTATTAAAGATACTCTTAATTGTCAGTATCTTTACATCAATGCATCTGACGAGAACGGAATTGATACTATTCGTTCTAAGATCATTGGGTTCGCTTCTACTAAGTCACTGGATGGTAAATTGAAAGTGGTTCTATGTGATGAAGCAGACTCTATCTCAATGGAAGCACAAAAAGCTCTTCGCAATGTGATAGAAGAGTATTCAGATAATACTCGTTTTATTTTCACTTGTAATTATCTTTTTAAGATTATTCCCCCTCTTCAATCTAGGTGTCAAATTTTTAATTTAGCACCTCCATTAGAAGGAGTTATTAATAGAGTTGTTCATATTCTTAAACAAGAAGGAATTAATGTACCACCAGAAGAGAAAGGTAAATTAGTAGAATTAGTTCGTTCTGGTTATCCTGATCTTAGGAGAGTTATTAACGACATACAAAAATTTTCTCATAATGGTACACTTTGCATTAAAGAAAATAACGCTAGAGGTTTAGCTGAAAAAGTGATTAATAAAATTTTTAACAAAGAAGATCCCACAGAATTAAGAAAGTTTGTTATTGAAAGAGAATCTGAATTTTCTAATGATTATCAACAACTTTTCAAAGAAATGTTTGAAGTAGTATTTAAAAGCAATTTAGAACAAAACAAAAAATCATCTACTCTCTTGTCTCTTTCTGATGGTATGTATAAAGATGCTATTGTGGTAGACAAAGAAATAAATTGGTTTAGTACTTGTCTTCGTATGTATTAATTACCACAACAGGTTCTTTTTTTAAATACAGGAGATGTTGTGTTGTGTGTGTTTTTGGGTAGATCTATTGGTGCTTTTAATTTAGACACAAATTCATTAACCTCAAAAGTGGCTCCTGCTTGAGAGTCGTGTAGTTTAGTAGTATGTAAAATTTGATTAGTAGTAGCATCATAAATAATGCCTTTAAACTTTCCTTCTTCTAATTCAAATGATGTAAAGTAAGATTTCATAATTAAAATGTGTTTGGAAATTTGGTTTTAGCTATATCAAAACGATGTATTTTGACTGCAGTAATTTCATTGTAATAAATTTCTGTTTCAAAAACGTGTTTTACGTTTATAACAAACCATTGACCAAAAAATTTATCTTCAAAATCACTAGAGTCTGATACTCCATCCGTTTTATCAATTGCAATAAAACTTCCTGGTCTTCTTGAGGTTAATCCTAGAGTTCTAAAATTAATACAAGTATTTTGAAAAACCCCAAGATAAATTAATTTTTGTATCCCATCTGCTTGGCGTATTATAGGATCGTCACCATACAAAGAAAATGTGGGTTTTAAATTTTTATTTTTTTGTTTATTACTATCTAAATTTATTAAAAATAATTTTTCAGGATCAGTACCACTTTTATAGAGTTGATCTATATATTGTTTGGAAATAAATTCTCTGGCAGTTTTAACAGAAGGTGTTTTAAATTCTACTTGATAAAGTCTAGTAGCAAAATCGAAAGAATAAACAGGTGTGGAGCAAAATTCTGTAGAGTTGGTTAAAGAAGATATATCTACAAATCTATAACTAGTTATAGCACCATATTTAAATGATTTAAAATCTACAGTATCGCTTTTATTTGACGCCATTGGTGCTCTGTATGATTTAGGTCTTTTACTCGAATCTGCGTATGCTTGAAGAAAAAAGTGTTCAAATTGAAATTTACCTGGGCTGTTTTTTGATTTACCAGCTCTTTCAAAATAATAACTTAAAGGTTTTAAAGTTAAATACCCCACATCATTAGCTTCTCTTCCTCTTTCTTTTGTTAATAAACTAAAATCAAAAACTTCCGTTGTGTTTACTGATAATTTTTTATCACTCATATGTTTATCATAAACATACATTAAACATTCATAAGCATTAGTTTGGGTTGGAGCCGTAAAGAAAATTTCCGCAGCACCATTTTCCCAATCTTCTTGTGCTACAGATCCGGTGGGGTCAGGAGCCTGAGCTGATGGTACATCTTTCAAAGCCTTATCTATGATTTCTTTCATAGCTAACCCTGTTGGTTTTTTTTGTTGAGTATTAGAAATAGCAGTGGAATATTCAATAATATTGGTAATCATTTTTTGATACCATTCATCCCAAAAATATATTTTTAAACATTTAAGAACAGACGAAGCTTGATTTTGGGCTCCTGGTAATTCATCAATATCTTCCATGTCATAAATGTTAAAAAGATATGATAATGTCCAATGTTTGGGGTCTGAGATTTTAATGTTCTCTTCTTGTGAATTAGTATCAGACAAATTAGGGATAATTCTTAATCTTAAACGATCATTACCATCTCCGCGAAATTGGTAAAATGATTTGCCGTCAGTGGATGCTATATTGGTGGTGGCGTCATTTGATTGTCCTGTTTTAGAATTCATTCCCCCTCCTGTATCAGGATTGTAAAAAAAAGTAAGACTACCTTTAGTGACCCAATTAGCTAAAGTTTCTTCTATAGAAAAATTAATAACTGAACTAGGATTAATTGGAAAAAAATTAGATGAAGAAGCACCATCACCACTATCCAAATAAAGTTCAACTTCGTGTTTTACCTGATTAAATTTAGTACTAAATGTCGCTTCTTCAATAATGTCCATTTTATGTTTTTTGAATAATTAATTGATTTAGGATTAAACTAACAGCTTTTGTTTTTAAAATTTTTAAAGAAGTTCCTGGTTCTGGCAATTTGGTGGGATTTTGAATATTATTGACTGAAGTTATAATCCACCAAAGATTGGGTGTTTCGTATTTTTTGTAAGATATGAGAGGCCAAGTATCACCATAACCAACATTATATGATTCGTAATAACCACCAGGAAGATTATCAGGAAGTACTATAGTTTGTAAAAGATTATAAAAATATTTACTATTTTCATCAGTATAAACATTGAAAATATTTTCATAATTTTCACTTTTAAGTCTTGGTAAATTTTCTATAGAATTTTGTAACATAAAAAAAAAAATTTAACTTGCAATTACGGTATCATCTCTCCAAGCAGCTTGGTGTAAATTTCTACTTGGCATAGTCATATCTGTTAAAGTCATTACTACTTCATAGGCATCAGGAACAATGACGTCATGGCTTTTATCTTTAAGCATTCTCATATTTCCTCTATTATAAATTTTAAGATTAGTCACACATGCAGCGTAACTATAAAGTTGACCTGGTATTCGAACTTCGTAAAAAACAGGAGGAGACCCTGTAATAAAATCTCTCTTCTGGAAAAGATTAGAATTTACGAGTGTCCAAACTAGTTCTCTGTTTTTAATCCAGTCTTTCGGGTCGTAGGTATTAAAAAGAGGAAATTTAACTTCTATGTTACGAAAACCATGACTCTGCCATAAACGAGGGCGATCCATTATACCCACTTGAGGATATAATGCACCAAGAGCCACCCCTGCCCCTTTTGCGACAGCTCCTATAGCCGCTCCTGTCGCAGCTGCTGCTTTTTCTCCACCAAAAACACCAGCTAATCCTTCTAAACCTTTAGCCATTTGCGGCAAAGTATCTAATGTGCCCCATTCTGGTGTAGTGAGATCAAAATTGACTTCAGAAAAATAAGGAAAAATGTATTGGTTGTTGGTTGGTTTATCTTTTGGAAATAAATTTTTATATGGTAATAATGGATCGCTTTTATTATCGTTAAATATTGCGTTACCTACAGCAGAGGCGTAAAAACCTATTTGTGTTTTAATAGTAGATTCATCCACTTTAAACTCAATTAATATAATTTTTGGAACTTCACTTTTATTAAAATTTTGTGATAATGTCCATCTATAATTTTCAATGACATTAACATTTCCATAATTTTCGCCCAAATATAAATCATTAATAGCTGTTGTATCAGGATTTACTTTCGAATGTGGTTGTGTTTCTGCCATATAATCTACTTAATTGTTTAAACTGCAAATTGGGCTCTAATAGCCCTAATAGGATCTACATTAGATGCAGCTACTTGTGAAGCAGTTGGATATTGTTGTCTGGATTGGTTACCACCATTAACAATAATATTATTGTTAGAATTTTGTTTTTTGTCGAAAATACCAGCTAATTTTAAAATAGCTTGACCTAAATTATTTATAGTATCATTAGTGTCAGCTGTATTAGACGCAACGGTTTCAAGGATATTATTACTGATTTCAACACCCTTAGAATCTATTTTTAAACTTTTGGGTAATATTTGATCTAATTTACTGAGAAGTGACTCACTAGAGTTCATTTTCGAACCTTCTGGTAATAATTGATCTAATTTACTTAAAGGTGCGACTATTTCATGTTCTCCTCCTTCTGCTACAGTAACACTTCTTCCTCCTGGAATTGGTGATACTATTCCCCCTTTAGCTAATCCCAATTCATTTGGATCTGGTTTTGGTTGTTCGGGTGCCACACCAACCCAAGAGCGAGGATCCCATGATAAATTATCGACATAATTACTCATTGCATTTTTAATACTATCAGTTATCTTACTAAAAAAACCAGTAACCTTATCCCAAACACTTGTTTTCATCCAGGACATTAAATTACCAATAGCACTAGAAGAATTTTGTTCAACATCTTTAGGTACTTCTGTCTTATCATTGCTCCCGAAATCTGTAATTTTACCCCACCATTCTTTTATTCCTTCCCATATTTTAGAAGCGAATCCTGTAACTCTATCCCAAACTTTGTCTTTCATCCAAGACATTAATGATGAAAATTGTTTACCTAAATAAGAATTGGAAACCTCTTCTTTAACTTCATTCCACCAGTTCTTAGTATTACTCCACCAATTTTTAACACCATCTTTAACTTTAGAGGCAAAATTAGAAATTTTATTTTGAATTTTATCTTTTAAATTGACGGCAAAATTTTTAATACCGGATCCTACCTTATTAAAGAAATCTCCAACAGTTTGAGTCTTTTCATTCCACCAATTTTTAGTATTGTTCCACCATTCTTTAGCTGTATTCCATGTCCTAGAAGCAAAACCAAAAACTTTATCCCAAATTTTTTCTTTAATATAAGTTGTTAGGTCTTCCATTACTTTGAGTTGACCTCCAATTACCTGTTCTTGCTTCTCTTCAGTATAACCAAAAAGATCCATAACCCATCCAGTACCAGGAATAACTCTTGATAATTGGACTAATCCTTTTGCCCAATCTTTTTTGTAAAATGCTTCACCTGCTTTTATCAATCTTCCAATAACCGGTAAGTATTTTGATTTTTCGTAAATCCAACTAGCAATACCTTTAAAGAAATCACCAATCATTCCTGATTTCTTTTTACTAGCTTCAGCTGTTGATCCCCCTGCTTTAGCATCTAAGAAAGCGTTAAGAACATCTAAACCGATAGAAATACCAGATCCAATTAAACCAAAACCAGGGACAATAGCAAATGCATTAGCTATGCCAGACAAAACATCTATAGCACCTCCTATAATGTCTCCTTTTTTAAATCGTGTATAAGCAAACCCTAAACTAATCACAGTACCCACTAAAGGTAGTCTTCTTAAAAGTGGCCCAAGAAACTTTAATAACCCGGAAGCCATCTTTGTAAAGATACCAGCAGATTTACCGATAGTAGTGGTAATTGTTTTTGCTATTCCTTTTCCAAAAATACCTCTTAATCCTTTGTAAGCACTTTTTAATAAATTAACTGGTGCGTTTATTAAGGATTTCATATTTTTTATGAAACCTAAAGCTCCTTTTTCTAAAAGTTTTAATCCACCTATTATACCAACTTTACTAAAAATTTTAAGCAAACCTTTAAACGGACCGTCTGTTTGTAATCCAGTCACTAAAGCAGCCAACCCCCCAAAAAGCAATGCAATTCCACCACCAATAGCTAAAGCCGGTCCTAATAATTTCATTAAACCAGGTGGCAAAAGACTTAAAATACCCCCTTGACCCCAGTTTCTTTTTTCTTCTTTGTCTTTTGGTTTTACGGTTTTTCCTAAAATAGCTTTTAAAAGATCTGGTAATTTTTTTTCTAAACTTTTAAATCCTTCATCTGTAATTCCGTGTAATAAAATTTTTTGTGGTGTGTCTTCGTCTTTAATAAGATTTGCTTGAGATTTAGGTTCTTTTTTTTCTTTAGAACTAAATAAACCAAATAAACCACCTTTTTTAAATCTATCTAAGAAACTATCTTTCGAAACAGGTTCTTTTTTTTCTTTAGGTGATAATAAACCACCGAACCATTTTTTATTTTTTAATTCATTTAATGAATTTTTAATAGGTTTAAAAATATCATATTTCGGAAGTAAATTTTCTAAAGATTTTTTAAATTTACTAAAATCAGGCAATTTAAAATCTGTGACTTTAGGTAATCTAAGGTTCTTAAAGAGATTTTCAGGGATCCTTAAATTAGGGACTTTAGGTAATCTAAGGTTCTTAAAGAGATTTTCAGGGATCCTTAAATTAGGGACTTTAGGTAATCTAAGGTTCTTAAAGAGATTTTCAGGGATCCTTAAATTAGGGACTTTAGGTAATCTAAGGTTCTTAAAAATATCCTTAGAAATACTAAGGTATGGGACTTTAGGTAATCTAAGGTTCTTAAAGAGATTTTTAAAATCTAGGATCTTAGGTAATTTGAATTTACTTTCGGTTTTTTCAGTTTCTTTATCTGATGTTAATTTTAAATCTTTTAAAATTGAAGTATTTAAAATTTTTGGTAACTTTAATTGTAAATCTTTAACACCTCTTTCTGTTATCCCCTCAATCAATATTCTTGATAAAGTGTTTTGAGATTTGGGGGTAGTTTGAGGACTGGATAATTCTTTTTTGTTTTTCGGTTGCTCTTCAATTTTAGGTAAACTTATCATGTTTTTAACAACACCAAATAACCCCCTTTCTTTAAATGTTTGTTTGAGAGTGGGTTTTGTTTGTTTAGCTGTTAATACAGATACTTTATTTGTGACCTCTTTAATTAAGTCATTAGTAATGTTAATTGATTTATTGGCCAACATTTCAGCCAATATTTTTTCAACATTTTTAGGGAGTTCTGCTGTGGTCATCTTCTTTTATTATTTAAGAAGATAAGTGTATTTTAAGTATTAAAAAATGAAGCGTCTAATGAAATGTCTTTATCTATACCCAAAACATTTACTGTAGTCAATTCTTTGACTTTACTACGATAATTTTCAATAAACTTAATAACTTTATTAATAATGTTTGTGGGTAATTGTTCTATAATTTTAATACGTGATTTAAAATCTAAAGTATTAAAATCTATTGTATTTTTGTCTGTTACTATCTTAGCAACATACTTAGTAATTTCGTTGATAAAAGTTTCTCCCACAATTTCTCTTAATTCTTCTGGTGATTCTACTTCTATTTTTACGTTTTTATGTAACTCTTTTTCTAGTTTGTTTTCTGTCTCTATGCTCGGCAAACCACAAACAATAGAACAAGTCCCGTGTTCTATTGTTTCTGGAAGAAATTCATATTGTTTTTTTGTAAATTTAGTAAAGTGTTCTGAAAGGTTAATAATTTTCTTTTTAGTGTCATCTAAATTTAATGAGTGTTCTTTGATCTCCTCGTCTGTAAACTCAAATGAGTAATCAACAGAAACAGATTCTATACGAGTATTAAATAAAATAAAAAGTTTATCGTAAATGGTAAGAATTTTAGTGTCTACTGAAGGGTCTAAACAATTTTCTAAAATAATACGGTTAATTGTGGTGGTGAATTGAGAATTGTAAATGGGTGAATCTACTACAGTTTTTAATATACCTTTGAGTTGTTCTGTTGACAGATGTTTAAATTTAATTTCTTTTTTTAAAGAGGGGATTAAAATGTCAAATCCTGAAGAAACATTCAATTCTTCTAAAATATCTAAAATATCTTTAACTTCGGTATTCATAATAAACTATTTATATGGGGGTGTTTATTATTTCAACTAGTGAATTCTGATGTTATTGGTGGTAAATCATCAGACTCATACGGGTTTATAGAATCATAAGAATCCAAAGGCTCGCCGTTATTAATATTCATATCATTAGAAGGTTGTTGAGTGTTTGTTTTATTCAATTGTTCTAATTTTTTAACAAACAAAATGTATTCTCCTGGTGTACAATTTTCTATATATTCTGGAGTAAAATTACCAAGTTTACAGAGTGCAAAAATATTTTCATATATAGACAAAAGTTGATCATTAAATAACAACTTTATAAAAGTACATAAATTTTTAATATTAAAATTAAAATAAAGTTTCATGTCTTTAAAATGGGGACTATAAGATAACAAATCCAATTCATTAAAATTTTGTATTATTGATTTAATTTTATTAATAATTGATGTTGATATTTTGGGGGGAATTTTATTAAAAATTAAACTAGCTTCTTCTGAGTTAGTAAAAGTTAGTAAATTATCTTTTATTTTTAAAGTGTTTAAAAAATAGGAATAAAATTCTACTGAATTGTCTTTATTGATTTTTATTAAATCATTTATTGTTGGTAATTTATAAGTTATTTCTATGTCTTCAAACACGGATGGTGATAAAATTTGTTTTAAATTAATTTTTTTTAAAATTTTTTCTGTTTCGATTAAATTTATTTCGCTTATAGTGTTTTCTGATATTTGTAAATTAATTTTAGACCCAACACTAAAACATCTTAAATTAATAAGAATTATAAAATAATCTATAAAATTTAATTTTTTTAAATCTGAATCGGTTAATGATGATATTATTTTATAAAGATTTAAAAATAACATTTCGGGTTCAGGGTCATCACCCAACAAACACTTACAAATGGTTTTAAGGTCTTTTACTTTGAGTTCATTAACGTAAATACAAGAACCATTTAAAACCTCAATTTTAGAAAAAAAAGACACAATAATTTAACTTATTGCGAATAGGTTAAAAAGCAATTTTAAGAATTTTCAAATCCTTCTGTGGTGTAATAATGGTATAAAAAAGTCGCATCCCTGTTCATAGGTGCATTAGAAGTAGAATAATTAAATTCCATACCAGAAACACTTATTGGACACACTCCATAAAAACTATATCTTTGTAATAAAGTAGGTCCTTTTGAATTACCTCCCAGTTTTTGAACAATTACATTAGTTCTATAATTATCATCACCACTTCTGGCTATAAGTCCTAAGTGTGAAGTGGCTACTACCCACGGTCTTATAACATTATCAACAAAACTTGTATTAGTTTCTAAAAAAGCAATTTTTAATTGTTGAAATGGTTCTCTTCCAAGTCCAACTGTAGATCTTATAAATCCGTTAATCTGGGGTCCTTCTTGATTTGTAGCGGTTGATTCACCAGGAATTTCTACTGCTTGAGCAAACAAACAACCTTGATTTTTATTGTAATTTTCTTTTAAAGACCTGTTTAATGAATTTTCTATAGACCAAGTACCTGGTTCATATTTTATAGCTTTTTTAATTGCAGGTGTTGGTATACTTTCAAAAGTTAAAATCCATTGACCTTGTCTAGGAATTTTACCGTCAGGTGAATTTAAAAAATTATCTAAAAAAAACGGTATTCTGTTCTTATATTCAGCAAGATTAGCCATATTTAATAATTATCATTACAGCAATTATGATAATTATTAACCAGCTACGTATGTATAAGTAGTTGATTTGCTAGAAGTATCAATGGGTCTCCAGTATTGATAAGCAAGTGTAACCGGGACTGTTTGAATTGTTCCGTTATCACCAAGATTATAAGAAAGATCACCGACAGAAACAACCCAAACACCATATAAATTATATGTTCTGACAGGTTTCATTGTCTTATCTAAAAGTTGCAAGGTTAAATTTGAACTTTTACTGATGTCGTAATTATTATTAGAATTTTCATCATTAAATGTTTTAAATGTAGCGGCTTCTAATTTTGATCTCAAGTCATAAGAGGAATCACATCTAAAAGTAACCGCATAAGAATCAGAACCAGGATAAGATGCTGTTCCGGGTACATTAAAATTCATTCCCATAAAAGGAACAGCTACGTTATTGATAGCTCTACCGGGTAAGGTTGCAGTTTCTAAATACACAAAATCTTTTTCGTCTATGAAATTTGTATTATCAACTGCCCAATCGCCAATTCTAAATTGGTGTTGGCGTGCGAAATCTTTATTTACTACTTGTGTATAGAAGTCTTGGATGTTTTGGCTCATATTTTTATATATTTATTAAATTAATTCGTTGAAATCTTGATTTGTACGAGTAGCAATGAAATTCACTAAAATGAATTCTGCTACTCTTGTTGGTTTAATATAAATATCAACCGCCATTTCATTACGATCAATGACTTCAGGAGTATTGTTCCGTTCATCAATAATTATTTGATAGTCGTACAATCCTTGTGTGTTTTTGGCAAGATCAAGAATAGGTATGATTGAATTTCTGACTCTTGTGCGTGTAAAATCAGTATTAGATTCAAATACATAATATTTGAGTGTTTTTTGAACTGCTCTCTCAAGTGTTATGAATAATCTTCTAACATTTACTCTGTCAAACGCTGATGGTTTGCTTTGGAGTGTTTTTTGACCAAAAACAACATAACCATCTGCTGAAAAGAAAACTACAGGATTCAATGAAATAGTATAAAGATTGTCTCTTTGTTTTTGATTTGGGTTAAATGCTAAATCAGTGATATTGTTAATGATCCCTCTTGTTAATCCTGCTGGTGCAAACCAAGGTTGATTGTTACTATCATTTCTGGCGTATACTGCTGCAACGTGGCCTGAGATAGGAAGCCACACCTGTTTATCAGAATATGGATCATAGTTTTTAATCCAGTTAGCATAAGCCACAGAGTAATTTGAATCAATAGATGTATAACAATTTTTGAGAGGTGTGTAAATGTTCTGTGTAAATGTATTACCTTTTAAATTAGCTATTTTGACATTTTCACCATTGATAAATATTTGTCTCAGTGCATCTGAGACAAATATACAATCTTTACGGGTGTTTTGACAAAAGTTGTTAAATACATTAAAAATTGCTCTCCAATCGGCAATCTCTTGTGATGTCGAATTTGAAAGTACAGAAGCATTTTTATAAATAGTTTCGTCGAAATACTCTTCTCCGCCGTTAGTAAAAATTGTAGAAAGACCCGCATCAATAATAATATCTACAGTTGTTGATTCTGTCGATTCTATGTGTTGAAGAGCTCTTTCAATTTTTTTAACAACTAAACCTGATGTTTTATCGCTTGATGCGGCATAAGATGGATTAAATGTGCCTACTGGATATAATGCTTCTATCTGGTCACCATCACCTCTTACAGTAATCGCGGGATTATTAGAATTCAAAGATTTCCACTTAGAATTAGCTATACCCGGATGGATTAATATTTTTGTGTTTCTCGAATTGTTATTTACTACGTCACCGATAAAAAATGATCGTGGAGTTCCACCACCAACAGGTATTATTTTTTTGCTGGAATCAAAAGAACCGATATGTGCTTCTGAAAAAACATAATCAAGTGTTTGGGGTTCATAAATAGAATTTCTTATACGTAAAATACTTACAATAATAGAATCATTATAAAAATCAGAACCAAAATTAAATGTCGGTACTGATTCGACAGCTTCAGATACTGAATCTAAACCTGAATTATTAGAAACAGCAGAAAGGGAAAATCCTAATTTAGATTGTGGTAATAATACCATATTATTATCACCAGTGAGCGTGAAAACTCTTGTTACTGATGTAAAATCAGTATCGGGGCCAAATTGGGAATTATCTGTAATCGAAACGTAATAACCTTCAAAATTTTCATTGAGTGACGTGGCAGCTGAATTAAGAACCACTATACCTGCGTTTAGGTTTGTTCCGTCCCACGCTGCATTGTCAAAAGCTGGAGACCAAATAAAATTACCCTGCAATAAATTAAAATATGTTTCTTCATCAAAAGAAATGTGTTTTGGTGTTTGTATATCAAATGTGTTTGTACCACTAGCTACAGGAAAGAGAAGAGCGCTGTATTGGTTCGCGAATCCCTCACCTGAACCTGAACCATAAGGTAAACGGCTTGTTAAAAGTTGAGCAGGAGAATTTAAAATTTCACGGCAAGAATGATGAAAATATCTTTCTGCTGGTGTCGAGGGTATCCCGTAAATTTGTTCCAATTCTGAAAGAGAACTAATCTGGAGTGTTTCGTCTGTTGGTCCTTGAGCAGCAAATCCAGGGACAAAAACTGTGGTGCCTGTTTGATTTGATTGGTTATTAGAAATATCAATTTCTCTGATTTGTACGCCGGGTGAGTTAATTGTTCTTGCCATAGTTGTAATTATATTTATCTATTTTTGATTTTTTTTTTAAGTTCTTGTGGGGTTCTTTAAAAATACTTCTAGTTGGCTGAACCTAAATTGAACCGTTGATTCCATAATTTCAGAATCTTTATAATTGTAATTAATACTACCTAAACTATTAATAAATGCGTTGTAATATTTAAATTCTATTACAGATTGATTATATTCGTTTTTTCCGTAAATGGAAAAATCTGCTTGATACTCAGATAAATCACCACTGAGTAACCTATTTTTCCAATCATTTAATTGGTCTGGGGTTCCATTATACTTGGATTGTAAAGGGTCATTTAAAAAAGATAACCATTTCCATAAAACCCAATAATTTTTATAACTATTATCTACAACAAAACTAACATCTAATGGTTCATAGTTAGGACGGACGTAAGAAGATACGTTGTACGTTTGCCCACCAAAAGCTACTTCATTATGAGGAACTTGAATATTTGGAACTATTGCTCCAAATATTTTAAACTGAAGAGGGTCTAATGAAATATTGGGGTCATTTGCAGCCAATTGTCTCATAATTGTTGGTAGTGTTAAAACCAAAACAAATTTATCCTTTAAAGATACATTTAAAGGAGATTGGTCTGTCGGATTTCCTGTTTCACATAAATTAATAGATTCACTCATAATGACCTCCACCCTTCTGATGTAAGATCCCAAACATCCTTTTCTTCTTCTGGGAATAAATCTTTATCATTAAACAAAGATACAGTTTGTTGGTTTAGGTTTGTTATTTGTGACATATGAATAGAGGGAGTAATAACTTCACTATTATTTAATTCTCTGATACCATATAACCGGGCATCTTTTTCCCAATAACCTATATCTGATATATATAAAGGTTTTCCTTGATTGTCGTGATCGTCCACTTGAAAGTATTGTTGACAAATGTCTGGTTCTAACATGAAAAGAGCCCAAACCAATGACATAACCCTATCATCATAAAAATTGTCATTTTTTTTACGGTACGTACCATTTGGGTATTTGATAAAAGTTTCTAATTCTTTAATAGTATCAATATCATTAATGTTAATAGCTTGAAGGGTATTTGTCCAATACCTCATGTTGGTAACTCCTGCAAATCTTAAATTAGTATGTGACAATATACCTAAGTGTCTAGACGCTTGAGTATTAGTAGGGGATATCTTAGAACAACTAACAATTTTTTCGTATTCGTGCTTGTGAAATAAAGCATCAATGACTTGACCCCCGCAATTATTTCTTTCTACTAATAACGGGGGATTACCCCATTGATTACATAATTTTACCAAATTATTTGCAAAATGATAAGGTTCAATATAATTTGAACAATAAACAGCGACTTGTTCAATACGCTTTAAATCCGTAATATCTAAAATTTGTGCAACTGAAGAGGCTCTACCTATACCTTCTCCCACGTCTACACCTATAACATAAAATTTATTAATATCGGGTATTTCAAAAACTTTATAATTCCCATCATCTAATGTATAAATTGGTGGTTTTTTATTTTCTTTAAATTTTTCAATAATAACAGCACCCACTGCAGAATTTCCAGGATCTAAGAAAACATTTCCAAATTCCTGCAAAAATGATTCTTCTGAACCCAATGTAGCGATCATTTGTTGTTTCCATTTTTCTGTTCTTCCTGGAATATCCCACCAATCTACCCTTTCTGCTTTCCATGAATTAGTGCCTCTTTCAGCACCAGAATAAATTTCATAGAATTTATTATCCGTTCCGTTTGGTGTAGATACTGTAAAAATTTTCGATTTCTTACCAGAAGACACAACAGGAATAACTGATTTCCAAAAATCTTCAATAAGATGGTTTTCAATAAATGCCATTTCGTCAATAATAAGTACCGAAATACTTTCACCTCTAATTGCAGTAGCTGTTGTGGTACTAACGCCAATACTCGAATCATTATCAAAAGTTAAACCAGTTTTACCATATTCCTTAACCCCTGGTTTTAAAAAGTTGGGTAATTGTTCATAAGCAGTTCTTATTCTTTTGAAAATATTAATAGCAGTTTGTTCTCTATTAGCTACTACCATAATTCTTTGATCTGGTTCAAAACAAGATAACCAAAGAGCATAAATGGTCATTAATGTTGTCTTACCAAACTGACGACAAGACAATAGACAAGTAAACCTATTATTAACCAAAGACTTGAGAATTTGTCTTTGTCTGGTATAAAGTTTAATAACTTCTTTACCTCTATCCAAATTAACAATATAAAAATAATTTTCAGCGAAATAGATGATATCTTCTTTACATCTTTTTAACTCTTGAATCATCTTCGGAGTCCACTCGAATTGAGCTTCGGACTTCGGTACATTTTTATCACCCCTATAGTATTGAAAATCATTAATAGGATTTTCAAAAATATCAGAAATAATTTTAGTATCTTCCTCTTGAAGAGAATATTTTCTTTTACGCCCCATACAACTAATTAGGTCTATTGATTTAAAATACCTACAAGAGTCGATCTGAGATGTTCTATGAGCGCGTCTTTTTCTGCCTGACTATGCGCATTCATGATACAGATTTTTTCACCATTTAAATCATATCCCAAAACCATATAACATTTTAAATACTCTTCCATAATGTTATTGAGGTGATCTAAATCTTTTTCTTTTGCTCTATCCGTATAAGCTGTATTATAAAATCTTAAAAATGCTTGCTTTATTAAATCTTCAATTTGCAGAACATTTTCTCCTTTCAAAGAAGGAGAAACATTTGCACCACTAAGACCTTCAGGTACAGGTTTTTTTTTAGGTGGTTTTTTTGTGGTTTTAACACTGGCTGGTTTCTTTTTTTCAGCCATGGTATTATTTATGAGATTTTGTTTTATCTTTATAATTGGGGGCTTTGTTATTAATATTATATTTTACTAAATGTTCTACCAAAACCTCAAATGAACTAGTTTTAAGTTTTAATCTCCCTGGAATAAATTGTCCACCATCATAAAGTTCAAAATAAGTCTCATCTAAAAAAGGATCATTCAAATAACAAGTACAAAAAACAGAAGATACACCAGGATCAATAAGAATAGTCCACACTCTAGGATCTACCTCACTGTAATCAGTGAAAATTTTATAAGCGTAATACCCAGAATCTCGAAGTCTCTTTAGAGTATAACCCAGCGTAGTTAGTTTATTTGCCATACTCTAATTTATTCTTCTACTGTTTATTTTACAAGTGCAGATATAATAAATTTTACACAAACATCATTATCCTTGGTTTCAAATAATGTAACTTTCAATGAATTATTAATTTTAACTTTAAAATTATCTACACGAAGACCTGCTAACAACCGAATATTTTCTAAATTCAAAGGTAGAGCATTTTTGATGGGTTCTCCTTGAAATTTTTCTGTAGCCAAATATGTGATGTTATTAATATTTTGTCTTTCAAAATCATTCAGTTCAGCGTAAACTGAATCATCTTTAGTATAAAAATATAATTTGTCAGAATCTGTAGCAATAGAACTTCCTTTCAAAATTTCACTAAATTTAAAATTAGTTAAAGTAAATTCTGAATCATAAGTCAGTTGATTAATTTTATCGGGATTTACAGGACATCTTTGCATATAACTATCCTCTAAAAGAAAATAATTAAATTTAAATTGTGGTGTTTGATACTTGATGTGATTGTCTTCAATGATAATTTTTAATTCATTTTCTTCTACACAATCAAGAAGTCTTACAAATTTTTTAACATCTGGTAAATTTAAACGAGATATTCCAGATAAGTCTGTATTAGTCTTCAATGTGGCTAGTAGTACAATACTACCATCCTGTGAAGCACATACAGCATACAAAGAGTTTTCTTTAGCAATTAAAGAAACATTATCTGCTAATTTACTAACAGGTAAAAGAAACTTTTGTACGAATATATTCTTATCTAAAATTATCTCTTTTGACATTTATTTTTGGTAATTTTTAACTTTTTGAAACGTTTTTACAAACTCTTTAATAGAAGAATCTATAGATTTCAATATATCTACAATTTCAGAAGAAGCAACAGAGGTTACAGGAGAGGATACTTGTGGAATAACTTGCTGTGATGTTGGTTCTGGCGGAAGAGGTTGAATTGGTGGTGGCAGTGGATACATTTGTTCAGCCATTGTATCTAATTCCTGTCTTTGTCTTTGTTGTTCTTGTTGTTTTCTTTCATGAACTGCTGTCAAGAAAGAGGTGGGATCCAATCTAGTAGCCCTACCACTGCTAGATTGTTGAACAGTAGAATTATCTACTTCGGTTAAAGTCATACCTGCCATTTTAGCTACTAAAGCTGTAGCGAATTGTTCTTCAAATGAACTCATAATTAAGAGGGATTATTTTTAGCAAATTCTACAAATTTGTAAAATTCTGCACGAGCATTGTTATTATTATCCAAAAATACACCAGACATCTTAGCTGTCTTCATATTACTATTGTGTCCAATACCACGATTAGAACAACAAGTATGACCAGCTTCAATAAGAACAGCCACTCCCTTATTATTCTCACACACATTATTCACATAGTTGTGAATCTGCATTGATAAGTTCTCCTGTACCTGAGCACGGCGGGCAAACCAATCTACAATACGATTAAGTTTAGAGAGACCAATCACTTTACCATCTTCTGTTGGAATATAAGCTACATGAGCTACTCCTGTAAATGGAAGCCAATGATGAGCACATAAACTTACTAATCTAATATTAGTTTGACAAACCATTCCATCATACTTGTCTACATTATCAAATGCAGTAATTTTTGGTTGATTACTAAAACAACCAGAGAGTAGTTCATTCATATAAGCTTTAGATACTCGATGTGGGGTATCCATGGCATTAGGATCTGTCTTGTAATCAAATCCCAAAGCTTCCATGAAGCATCCAAAATGTTTGGATGCTTCATCAATACGAATTTTTTTTTCGTCTTCTGTATAAGGAATATTACCGTTAGATTGAATCATATATTTTATAATAAATTAAAGACCAGCCAAGAGTTCTTTGAGTTTAGCATCTGTATCATCATCAGAGGAAGTTGTGGATAAAGATACTTCCAGTTTCTTTTCTGGAATATCAGCAGATTCTTTAATACCTGCAAAAATACTATCCAGGGCTTCATTTTTTTCTTTTTTTGCAATAGAAACAGTCGGTGTTGGAATTTCTGTGTCATTGTCGTCTTCTGATGTATCTTCATGTATATCAGACACACAGAAATAATGTTGATCCAACATTCTCTGAAGTTCAGCTTGAGTCTTGGGTTTAAAGAATTTATTCAGGTCATGTATATTGTTATAAACTTCATCTAACTTCTTTTGATCGATGTCTTCTAGTTTAGCAGGAGACATAAACTTAGAAGAAGTGTACGTGGTCATCATACGATTAGCCCCACCAAAGTTAGCAGAACGAGATTCACATTTAATCTTGAAAGTACAACCCTCAGCCACATCAAAAATTTTAACACCAAATTCATCAGCATCATCTCCGTCGATTGCGTTGTTAATAATTTTGGCTAATTCTTTACCATAGCGAATGACTTTAACTTTACCTTCATTCTCTGGATTGGTTGGATCTGAAATTACATAAGCATTGACCATCCAATTCTCTTTACGAGAAACTTCTTTGAGCTTACTCTTTTCTTCGGGTGAACCTGTATTATATGTTTTGAGAACATATGAATCAATAGGACAAGACTCACCATAAGTTGTAGGACAAAGTGTAGTAACAAATTGACCAGTAGCCAAACTCTTCCAAGAATGGTGATAGTAATGGAAGATTGTGTTCTTGGGTTCAATTACATTAGGAATTAGGCGAACCAAATAGGTTTTTCCAGATTCGAATTTCATAATCTCTTTAAAAGAACTTTCACCGTTCTTGTTGTTAAGAGAAGTTTTAATAGCATCAAACATATTTTTTGTAAATGTCATAATAGTGGATTAAGTTGATTAGATTTTAGATTTTATATTGTTTTATTAAGAATTCAAGCTTTTATCAATAAAAAGTTTTAATTTGATAAAAGCTTTGATTAAAAATGGTCGGAGTTTTTCTGAATTAATATACTTTTGTCTATATTCCAGAAAATTTTTACCAAAGTCACCTAAAAAGAATTCTTTGGTATCTTCTGCCATTTCATTTATATAAGAAGAAACATTATCAAATTCCATTAAAGAATAAGGATTAATTTCGTTTTTCTTGATATGATAAACCCACGAATTTTCTGATCCATTTTCTTTAAAGGACAGATAATCATGAAGTTGTATTTTATTTTTTAAACAAAACCTAGAAATGAAAACCAAAGATTCTTTAACAGAATCAAATTGAGTATCAGGTAAAGTTTGTGTTAAAAGTTGTTTGTATATAGTATAAGATTTGATTGCTCTTGGAGAGGAAAAATAATTCAAATCAAAATATTCTACATCATTATATAATTTATATGGAGCTTTAAAATAAGTAGTCATGTCGATATCAGGATACCGAGTAAAAAAATTAACAAGTCTTTTTATTGATACGTATTTTGGATCTTCTTCAAATCCATCAAAAGACTTTTTAACTTTAAATGGTTTGTTTTTTAAAGTCCGAGAAACAACTAAGTGCGTATTATAAATTTTTATTTCTAAAGGAGTCACATCAAAGATTTTTTGAAAAGGCGTTTTGTATTCTTTGATTTTAATAGAGAAGGATAAAGTTGCAACAGGTTTAATAAGGCTTCATTTACATTTTCTGAATGGGTAGTGTAAATAAAAATTTCCCTAAGGTCTTTACTTTCTAAAATAGAAGTAAAAAGAACAGTGGGGTTTATTTTTTTATTTTTAATAATAGATAAGAAAGATCCAAATTTAAACACACCTAGGATATATTCTTTGGTACATATTTGACACAAAGGATCAGTTCTACTAATAAAATCATCTAATATTTTCTCATTAAACATTTAAAGGTAATCTTGTTATTTACCCCCTAAATGTTTTTTTGTCACTTTAACTAAATTTCTCTAATGCATTAGAAGCTTCATTTAATGCACTTCGAGGGTCTTCTATCTCAAAATGATCTGGATTAGTTTCTTTTAATGTCAAAGTTTCATAATTGCATTTAAAAGAACCATGACCGAAATTAGGACCAAAACGATTTTTTTGTAATCCCATATTAATAACACCCAATTCTCTATCTTCTTCTGTTTGCCACAAAGAACATATTATATCACACGTACTTGCTAGACCTATAGATTCTGCAATACTCTCCATTCCCGGAGAAGTTGTATTGAATGAACCTCTCTGCAATTGGGTGGCAGAAACAACTGGTATGTTATATTTAAAAGACAAAGCTCTTAATTGTTCCGCTATTTCTTTTACTTCTGAATAGGAATTCTGGTTTTTTGTAGATGGTAAAAGTAAGTTAATATAATCCACCACTAAAATATCTGGTTTAAATCCTTTATGGGATAATTTAGTAATATAAGCATCAATATGTCTTACTGTAATACTTTTTGGTGCATATTCTTTGACTACTAATTTACTATTAATATTTTTTCGGATGTAGTGTAATTGTTCTTTAAGTTCTGGTGTATATGTCTTTAAGTCACTATGAGGAATTTGAGTTAATTGAGAAGAAATTCTTTTAGAGTACATAAACTCTGACATTTCTAAAGAAACTAAAAGAACATTTTTATCTGCTAAAACCATATTGGTGGCGACATTACCTAATACAATAGATTTACCCACATTTACTTGACCTGCAAATACTGTTAGTGTTTTAGGAAATAACCCACCTTCTGTTTTATCATCAATTAATTTCCAGCCAGTTGGAATTGGTCTATATGTAGTAGTTAATTCTTTAATATGTTCATCAACTTCTTCAAAATACCAATGTCCCAAATCTTCACTTAGATTTATAGCGTAAGCTTTTTCAAAATCTTTTAATGTTTCACCCGGGTCTACTTTACCACTAGAAAATTTTTCTGCCGTCTTTACGATAGTATTATAAAGACATCTTTCTTTTAAAAATCTTTCAGTGTTGCATAGTAATTCATCTTTATTAAAATTACTATCGATTTGTTTGAATCTGGCTGATACTTCATTAAATGATTTTTTTTCTTCTTCTAAAGTAAGACGAGATTTAATTTCTGTCAAAGAAGGAACTACCCCCCTTTCATTGAAAAATGAAATGATATTTTTAAAAACAACTTTGATGTTTTTATCATTAAAATATGATATATCTACGTGTTCAACAATGGAAGCTAGATATTCTTGGCTGAGAAGAGAGTTAAAAAGAATAATGTTTTCATAGTAATCTAGATCTAATTTGGATTCAGAATGCATTATTCGATATTATTAACTTCTTCTTCAATATCACTCGTAGAACTTTTACCATAACAAAGATTTTCTTGTAATGCTTTTTCTAGATCTGACATAATTTTTTCCCAAAATTGGGGATTATTTTCTAAATCTTTACGATAACCCAAACTTTCTCCTTTGTACATAACAGTACGACCTGGTTTTTCTATAACTTTAAATGCTTCTGCAATTTCAAAAAGACCAGTATATTTGTTAAGACCTGTTTTAAAATTGAGATAAAGTTCTGTTTTAAGATAATTCGGAACAAACCGATTTTTAACAGTTAAAGCTCCTAGAGTAACCCCGGAGATGTTGTGTGCAATAGCTACTGATTGTTGATCTGGATTATCAGCGGACTTTTCATTTCGTGTACTTAATTGAACTAGAACTGAAGCCAAATAAATTGGGCCTTTACCACCTGATTGATTTTTAACTAATGTAGGAAACATTTCCATTCCCTCATAAACGTGATTAGAAAATAAAATAGGAACTTTTGCTTTAGCTGCTTTATATGTTAAAACTCTCATCATTGATTTAATAGCTTTAGCTCTTTGACCTACATCTGCTGCTTCTTTTCCTGAAGCTGCGTCTTTGATTTCTTTAGCAGATGCTAAATTACCCAAAGAATCAATAGATACAATAAATTTTAAATCTGGGTCTGATTCTCTTGCTTTAATAACATTATCCAAAAAAGTACAAATTTGATTTCTACAATCTTCAATAGTTTCGACTGGATAATATTTTACCCTGGAAGTATCTATTCCTACATTTTCTGCACTTTTTTTGTCTACTGCTACTTCAGAATCCCAAATAACTGGAATATATCCCTTCTTTTGAGCATTAGCCATTATTTTGTTAATAATAAGGGTTTTACCTGCCATAGAAGGCCCTGCAAATCCAGTAATTCTACCTGACGGGATTCCTTTATACATAGAACCACTAATAATAGCGTTCAGAGCATATGATCCTGTATCAATCCACTCATCTGCAGTGGATAGAGTAGAAGATTCTAGTACCTCTGCATCTGGATTCAGTGCATCTACTGATTTAAAAATATCTTTTAGTGAGTCAAGTTGTGTTTTAGCCATATCATTGAATATAATAAATTACTTTTTAAATATTTCAAGTAATAAAAAAGGGTCTTTGAAATTAATCAAAGACCCTTTTTTCACTATTCTTATTTTTTTTCTATTCGTCGTCAAACAACTTCACAATTTCTGGTGAAGCTTGGGGTGAAGATTGTTGTTGTGGTGGTACTCCATTAAAGAGTTGTTGATATTGAGCTTGGAGTTTGAAATCCAAAGTCACATCACAAGCTTCTGTAATAAAATCTCTCTTATAAGACCAACAAGTAGAACCTGTCTTATCTGCCAAAAATTCTTTAAAGAAAAGCGGTAGAATTTGTAAGGTTAGTTGCCCTGAATTAGGATTTGGTGAAATATGAACTACTGCAGGATTTTTTACTACTAAGTTTTTTTCTGTAGTTTGTTCATTGTTTTTTTCTCCGATAATAGTTCTTCCGACTGTATCAAAGAACACGATTAGGTTTGTATTTGTTTCCATGTTTTAAATTTATATTGTTAAAGTTCAAAGGGCACTGGTTGTTTTTTAGAAATTTTATTTACAATTTCTAATACTTGATTAGTTCTTTCTTCCACAGAACCCGAAATATAATGTACTGGTACTCTAAATTCATCAATCAGAATTTCAAAATTATGTACCACCTTATCATAAAAATCTTTATTAACAGAACGAACTCCATCATCAATTAATGGTAATTCTGGAACCACATAACAAATAGCATCATATTTATACACCATTTGTTGAAATAATCTTTCAAATACTTCTTGCATCTCATGAGTCATTTCATCATAAAAATACATAGTATATGCCATACCATCTAATGCACAACGATCTAAAATAGCATTACTTGGTGTATGAAGAAATTCATAAAATTTAGTCATGACATAAAGTTGTGTTGTAGTATTACCCAATTCATTAATTGGAATACCCAACTCTTTTAATCCCCTTAAAAGATTACTACGAAAAATAAAATTATTAAATTTCCCTGAATCTTTAAGAGCATTCACTAATGTTGTCTTACCTGTACAATGAGCACCACTGATTGCAATTTTCATATTTAAATTATAATCCCTTTTGTTGTTTTTTCAATATACTTTTTGAAAGTAAAAATATTGTAAAACATATTTTTTAATTGATTTGCATCAGCATCTTCATCAATAAAGTCGACCAATTTAATAGACCATTTTTCTTTTAAACCAAATTCATCATCATATCTCTTATTCAAAAGACCAGCAACAATCGGATTGGATGTGTCAATACTTGTAATATAATGATTTAAATTATTTTCAAAGTATAAAGAAAATTCTCTCGGGAGAGTAGCACCCAAAAGATGGTGTTTAATAAAAGGTTTTATGACACGATCTTTTATTAAACGTTCAATTAACATGGCTCTACCCAGAGCGTATTTTTTCCAATTATTATTAGAAATGGAATCCCAGTAACTTGGAATCTTTAAATTAGTTACTAAAATTTCTTCATCATAAGAATTAATAAAATAATCATCTATAAAATTAAAAGCTATTTTATTTACATTATATGTATTAGCAAAAAATTCATAACATTCTTTAAATTCTTCGTAAGTCTTACCATGAACTACAGCTATTTTTTTACCTGGAAGATCTTCATACCTTGAAATGAAATTTTTATAACTTTCAATTGTTTTGTCTTTGTCATTAAAAACATCAGGAATAATATACTCTGTGGGTTTCAATTCATTAACCCAGTAAGCAAATTGTTCTGGATCATAAGATTCACCCAATTCAAAAAGAGAATTATCTAAAAGAACGTGTCTACCTCTTTTAATAGACTCAAAATAAAAATTTCTATATTCTGAATGAGTTGGTAATAAATGTACTAGGCAATAATCGTAATCGTTGTATGATAAAGATTCTTTTAAAAGAGAAATGGGTGTTTCGTGTGATACTAACATGAGTCAAATATATATTATAATCCAAATAAATCAAATAAATCTGTTTGAACTTCTTTACCCATTTTGGGTAATCTCCAACCTATTGCATCATAAACATTTTCAATAGGTGGTACTACAATTTTTTCAAACATTTTATCATAATCCATCTTAATATTACTAAATTCTTTTGGATATTCATTAATGAATGCAACTGCGTCTAAATTGTAAGGGTTTTTTTGGGTGTAAAAGTATTTGATCTTTTGGCCAGATCTTATTCTTTCATATTTAGAAACTACTTTGTGTTCTTGTAATAATAAATTGTGAGCTATCGCTGCTTTGACATGACAAGGAGTTCCCTTTTCAAACTTATTCAAAGAAGCATTAGAAGAATATTTTTCATAATCTTTAACTGATTTTCTAAATGCTGCTTCTGTGGCGTCTAATGATTTGAAATCATTATAAGCTTCTCTAAAAATATCATTAGTCTTTTTAACGTCTTTTGTTAAAAAAGCAGCTTCAATAGTTTTTTTAATAAATTCTTTAACTCTTTTAGGTGTGGTGGAACGAGCAACTTCAACACCGACATACTTGAACTTATTACAAGCGACTCCTTCTTCGTCTAGAATATGAAGAATGTATCTTTTCTTTTGTAAGAATGTTCCAACATCTGCAATAGTTTCTCTTTTAAACTCAAATCTGGGGTCGACAGAATTTAACTCTTGGCGAGCCCATTCAAGAATTTCAACATTAACATACTTTTCCAAATCATTAACAATCTCATGTGCTTGTTCTGTAACTAAATTTTTTTCTGATAATTTAATATCAGTTTTATTTAAAATGGGTTGAATGGTGACATAGCACGAGTCTGTGTCATTGTATATATCAATTGATTCTGCGACATTGTATTTTTCAAATGCTCTTTTTTGTAAAATTTCAGATCCTGTCTTAGCTACCATTTGGCCTGTTAATGTGATAGAAGAAGCATTATCAATATCCATGAATGGAGAATACTTGTTGGCCATGATCCCGTAAATGGAATTAAGAGTCAATTTCAACACACTCTGAAGAACATTATAATAAACGACTTCATCTTCTGTTTCTTTCTTTTGTTTTAAAAGTTCTGTTGTTTTATTTTGGGCTAATTGTTTTTCTATTTTTACTAAACTTTTTTTAGCTTTATTCATTGCCCCTTTTGACTCTACTCTTTCTCCATATACTTTATTGATAAGAGTTGGTAAAATTCCTTTAAACTTTTGAGTATAAAGGACTCCTGCCTTAGAAACAGATATTTTTTCTTCTTTAATAAAGTCCTTAAATTTTTGTGTTTCTAACTTGGTTGTCTTTCCGTTAACTAATTTAATTTCTATTTCAGAATCCTTTTTCCAATCTCCTGTAACAATTTTACCTAATTTGGTTTCTGGTGAAATGTTTAATGTAATAATGGTGTTGGGATAAAGGGAATTAACGTCAAAACTAACAATACTTTCTTTTAATCCTCTTTCAGGTTCACGAACATATCCACCTTCTAGTGTTTCTGCGTCATTTTCGTTTTTAAATGTAGGGATAATTTGTCCTTCATTATATGCTTGAATGGCAATTGCACCAGATAGAATACCAATCTTGCCTAAAGCAGCTTCAAAATTGGTACATCCTTTATAAGAAAGTATTCGAACCACTTTAAGAAAGTTCAATTTGTTTTCCAATTTACGAAGTAGATCTACGTCTTGTATATTATACTCCACAAATAAATCCCAATTTTCATTAGCTAGGTTAGCTAGGTTAGTGGCATTGTAAGCCAATTTACCTTCCTTCAATTCATATTCAGCAATGTAATTTAATGAATAAGACTCACGATCACCAAAACTATAAACTTTATACAATTCCATGTAGTCCAGAGAACTAACACCGCTGATAGTCCACTTACCAGCCATTTGACCGAAACGGTCTCTAAATTCCCTGAAATGTAAATTTCTTACTGGTGATAATTGGTTAATGAAATCTCTACTAATAATGTTTGTGGCTCGGTTGATGATATACGGCATATCAAACCTTTCACTGTTCCACCCCGAAACAATATCAGGTGGGTCTGCTTTCCAATGATCTACAAAACTTACAAACAAATCTTCTTCAGAACGACACTTAAAGTAAGTTATATTTTTTTCTTTTGGTGTGTAATCTACATTCAACCCCCAAGTATAGGTATGATCTTTTAAAGAGTCATATATGGTAATAAGATTAACAGGTGCTTTAGCTTCTCTGGGTTCTGGGAAGAAATCAGGACAATGAACTTCAATATCCAAAAAATAAATTTTTAAGGGGAATTTGCTAAAATCTTTTTCGTTAATTTTATCCTTAAAACTCTCAATTAAAAATTGTTGTTCTACTGGAAAATTACCAAAAATTCTTTTTGTACTAGATTCAGTAACAAATTTATTTCTTTCAAATGAATTTTTAAAGAAATGTTTTTTAAGAGGAGTTTTAAAAATAGACAATGCATCAGATGCATTTTCTTTTTCAGTATAAAGAAAGGGAGTGAATGGAATTTCTGTTTCGATTCGACTCCCTTCTTCTGACCACGTTCTTAAAAAAACGGTTCCTTCTCTTGGAGAATAATAAGCATTTCTATACACACATTAATGATACACCAATATATGTAATACTCAAGGTTTAAAAATTACATTCTTTGAGGTGACTTGGTTACCTACCTAAATGCGTTAAATATAAATATTATGAATATTGATTACGATAAACCATGCATATATAAAATAACAAATATTTTGAATGGAAAATTTTACGTTGGATCGACAAAAAATGGTTTAGAAAAAAGATTAAAACGTCATTTTGGGGATAAAAATGGATGTACAAAATTAGCTAGTGCGATCAAAAAACACGGTAAAGATTTTTTTGATGTTTGTGTTTTGGAATATTGTTCAAAAAATGATATTTTAATAAGAGAACAATATTGGCTTGATAAGTTGCAACCTTATGATGAAAGGGGATATAATTTATCAAAAAAGGCTTATCATTTTAGTGGTGAATTTACTGAACAACACAGACAAAATATAAGTAATTCTTTAAAGGGTAGAATCCCTTGGAATAAAGGTAAAACCTGTTCAGACGAAACTAAATCAAAATTAAAATTATTATCAACTGGTAGGAAACACACAGAAGAATCTAAATTAAAAATTTCAAAAGCAAATAAAAATAAAATCATTTCCGAAGAAACACGTAAAAAATTGAGTGAGGCTGCTAAAAAAAGAACTTTAACAAAAGAGCACAAAGAAAAAATAGCAAATTCACTTAAAAATAAAAAATTATCAGAAGACCATAAAATTAAAATAGGGTTAGCCCACAAAGGCAAAAAACGTTCAGAAGAAACCAGACAGAAAATGAGTTTGGCTCTTAAAGGTAAACCTGCATGGAATAAAGGATTAAAAATTAACCAATAATTTTTTTTATTATGGATTACATTCTTTTAAATATTTCCTTTCAGGAGATCCAAAAGGTGTAAAATAGGCTTCATAATGTTTTCCTAGATTTTTTTCATCTTCCAACCAGTATTTGTCTGCTATGGCTCTGGATTTTTTACAGAGGTCTGCGTAGCGACTTTGATCTTTTAAAGCATATTTAATTTGATCAATAAATTCATCTCCTGTTTTATATGACAAAAGAGCTTCTTTATTATATGTGCAGAGATCCGGACACACACAGGGGATACCTAATGCACCTGCTTCAATTAATTTAATATTACTTTTTGCTCTATTAAAATTATTGTCTTGAAGACAAGCAAATGTTAATTGGCTATCTGAATTTGCCATCGCTTCTGGAAATTCGGGGAGAGGAACCCATGGATAATAATCGATCTCTCCTCTGTCAATAAATGGTTTTAATGGAAGAGGAAAACAACCATAAAATTGCCATTTAAACATTGTACGTGTTTTAATAACAGCTTGAATGATGTGAGCAAAATCATCTTGTTGATTAGTACGATTGGTAACATCTACGTGAGTACCAGAAGCAAATATAGAAATTTTAGGTTTCTTTTTATTTTTTTCGTAAGATTTTATAAGATTTCCTAAATTATAATAACGGTCAAACCACCACTTTTGAAGATAGTTAGGAATAACTGTAGTGGCTTTATTGCCTGTTTTATCAATAAAGTAGTCTTTCATGAAATCACACGTTACTGTAATTTCATCACACAGGTTCATTATTTCTAAAATAGAATTTCGAATTTCGTCCGAAGTAAATGCATCTTTATTTCTATTATAATCTGGGATATCTTCTCTAAAAACAATATCATCAATTTCATAGATGAGTTTGAATCCATTTTGTTTTGAAAGTTCTTTAAGAAATTTTACAAATTGGAGCTGTACTGGGGTAGCTTGGCGTTGAATTTTAACCGCTTTAATATGTTGATAGTATCTCGGATCTAAAACCATCGTGGTTGATTCTATGATTACCGCTTTCTGGTAAAGATTCAACATACTATTAGGAGCCATACACCTATAAAAAGCACATCCGCCGTAATCTGCTAAATAATTTACTGCTCTCGGTAAATCAGTTCCAGGAACTTCTGGTGGTGGTAGTGATCTTGCACCCGCTATTCTAGTGAATTGAGTGGAGTCGGGAATAAATGGGGGCAAACCAATTGGTGCTCCAAAGTTATGTGCTAGCCCTGATTGTTTTACAATGTAATTTGACATAAAATTAAGATTATTGAATTATGTATGTGAATCCGTTCTTTTTTTCAAGCATAGTAATACTATCTGTTTTATCGAGAACGGTTGTTCCTCTATGAGTAATGATATAACAATTTTCTTTATATTTTTCCATTCTCTCTCTAAGAACCTTTAAAACTAATTCGACACCTTTGTCATCGAGAGAAGAATCAAGAAGTTCATCATAAAAAATAGTAGAAAAATGAACATCTCCTTGCATTCTTCTAATATCCAAAAATGCAAATAGACTAGCTAAATCAATTCTTTTTCGTTCTCCTCCTGAGAAATTAAAATATGATCTTACTTCTCCCTTTTCATCTGTGATATTTTCATCAAAAAATTCATTAAATGTACATAAACAATTGGCTTGTAATTGTTCTAGATAATAAGCTAAACGTGAATTAAGAACTTTTAATATTTTACGAACAATATAAGACTTGACTCCTTCTTCTGAAACAACAAATTTAACGCACTCCAACACCGACAAATCGCTATCGAATTTCAATAATTGTGATTTGTGTTCATTTAAGTTATTGAAAAGTTCTTTAACAGAATTTTCTAAAAGTTGATTAGATTCTTTTTTTGTGTTTTCTTCTTCTAATTGAAAATCTTTGATATTGTCCAATAAAAATGTTATTTTAGTTTGTATGTTGGAATTTTGTTTAATAAATTCTTGAATTTTTTGTCTTTTAGAATTGATGACATTAATTTCGGATTCTTTTTCATCTTGTTTTTTTTCTATTTCTTCTAAAAAAATAGAAATTTCATTTTTATTTTGAGTAAGTTCTTCAATTTTTGTAGTAGTTTTTGAAATAATTTCTTCTTTGTGTTTAATATCTTCCTCGGGATAAGGTCTATTACATGTAGAACAAATAGAGTTGATATCTCCAAGACTACCTAAAACATTTTTTTCGTGTTTAATTGCACTTTTATGTTCTGTAAGTTTTTCAAAAATATTTTTTTGTTGATTTTTTATTTCTTTTAATTGTTCTTGTAAAGAAGTAATTTTAGTCGAGAACAATTGATCAACATTTTCAGGAATTTCATGAAAAGATTTTTTAAGATTTTCAATTTTAAATTGATTTTCTTCTATTTTTTTCTGTATATTAAAAATTTTAGATGTTTTATTATCTACAAAAAAATCTAATTGTTGTTTGTTAATATTATAATTTTTTTCTATCTCAGAATGTTTAGCATGACTAATTTCATAGTCTCTCTTCTTTTCATTGTGTTCTTCACGAACCTTTAAAAGCATTTCAGAAAAAATCTCTAAATTTAAAATACTTTCAATAAATTTTCTTTTATCTACCTTAGATTGCGCCATAAACGGAATAGTGTTGTTTATGGTCATAATAACAGAATTTTGGAAAATTTTGCTATTAGAATGGATTAACTTACAAATAAATTCATTGGTTTTGGGAAGTGTTGATCTTGTAACATCTTCTCCGTCTTTAGAAATGAAACATTTAGTTGGTTGTAATGTGCGAATGATCTGATAACAGTGAGTAATTCCGTTATGAGCAATGTCAAATATTAATTTAGCCTCACAATCTTTCTTGGTCTTAGAATTAACAATAAGATCTTTATTAAGCTCGCGAATAGTTGTTCCGAATAGAGCAAAATGAAGTGCTTCTATTATTGTACTTTTACCTACTCCGTTTTTAGAATCTTCTTTGTCTAAATTAATCCCTGTAATAATATTAACACCAGGTTTAAATTCTAAATATACAGGAGTACTTCCTATAGAAAGAAAATTTTTAACTTCTAATGTCTTAAAATTAACTAAATGCACTTTTAAAGAATAAAGTACTTTTTAAAAAAATCCATTTTTTTTATCACCAATAACATCCACCTTCAATATTTTTAAACTTTTCAGGTGTTTCTTCTAAAGAGGGGCGAGTCCAATATTCATTGTAAAAATATTTACCAATAGGACCGCTGTCCCATCTTGATCCCTTAATACCAAATAAAAGTTGTAAAGGACCTCCAAGATGTATTCCTTTTTTACCACTTCTCTTAGCATGAGCAACTAATGGCAAAGCAGAAGCTCCTGCTCCTATCAAAAGAATATCATAATCTGTGTTAGATATTTGTTTTTTTAAGTCTTCTATCATTTCTTTCCAAGAAGAATAAGAACTAGGTTTATCAATTCCAGGGGAATGTTGGTGCTTGAGAGTTAGTAATTCAAAATCAGGGAGAATACGAGGATCCTTCCACAATTTATCTTTAATAGAATATTGTTTACGAATAGTATCTACGAATGGGGAAATAACTAATACTTTTTTATTTTGTAAATGTTCAGTCCAAGGAGATCCAGAATAAAAGGGTTCTAAACTTTGGAGATCTAATAATTCACAATTTGGAGAATTTTTTTTGATATAACGAGCTTCAAAATCTAAATTAAACATAGACCACCAAGCCAAAGAATCAATATCTTTTAAATCATTGGTTATTTGATTAATAAAATCTAATCTAGCTTCTTCTGTTTGAGGGAAGACTCCTGTATTATTATATGACTCTTCTATGACATTAGGAGCCCATTGAACTGGTTGGTTTTTGTGTTGAAATAAAAAATAATTGTAAATACAAATTAATTCACAATTACCAATCTTACCAGTAGCAAAAGGTTTATCATCTTTAAATTTTTCATAAAGATAAAAAGAACCATCTACAAAGTTTTTTTTAGAGAAATTCATTTGTTGTTTACAATATAAAAACTAGCACATGTATCTTCTGATGTAATTTTTAAATCAAATTTATATTTTGATACAAATTCATTTACTGCATCTACTACACCTTGAAATCTAGGTGTGTAATCATGACCACAAATTAATCCTCCACTTTTAACTTTGTAAAATGCATTTTGTAAATCGACTTTAGCTCCTTCATAACTATGATCACCATCAATATAAATGAAATCTAAACTATCATCAGCAATTTCTTTAAAGAAATCTACACTCTTTCCTTTATATACATTAACTCTATCATTTAATTTGTATTGTTCGGTCAATTTATTATAAGATTCATCTAAGCTTATGGTTTTCATATTATTACCGTTTTTATCACCAGAAACCATACTTCCAGAGAATAAATCTACCATATAAAATTTTTGAGGTTGGACTGCATCAATAATTAATTTACTAAATTCCCCTTCAAATACACCAATTTCGGCACCTGTGGTGTTTTGGGGTATAAGAGTTAATAGTTCTTCTCTAGTTTTCATAGTTTATTTTTAAATAAGCGAACTCCAGTATAATCTATTTTTTCTAAAATACTAATTTTATCACCGAAGTATTCGTGCACTGCTCTTTTAGACCCTTCCCAATGACCATAATCATCTACAATCAAAATCCCGTTAGAATTTAAATTAGGAAAGAGAATTTCTAATTCAGTTTTAGTAGATTGATACCAATCTGTATCTAAACGCAATAGTGAAATGTGTTGTGGTATATTATTTTTTTCTTTTAATGTTTCACAAACATCACCTACAATATAAAAAATATTATCTTGAGGAAAAGAAGTCTTAGAAACATTATTTTTTACATCTTGTAAAGAAGCGTAGCAAAGAATATGAGGTTGATTGACAATATTTTTTGCATTGTTTCCTTGATGGTCTACATCAACCTCTTCAGGAGCGGTCATTCCGGAATAGGTATCAAAAGCATAAATTTTTCTTTCTGTCATTTTATGGAACGAAAGATATTCAGCTATACCCAAAATATTACCCCCCTTCCACACACCACATTCAATAAAATCTCCTGGTATGTCATTTTGTCGTATGTATTCTAATGAATCGTACAAACACTCTATTCTTTCTAGTGAAGTCATGGAGTAAGGTCTGACAATGGAAATAAAATTAGTTTTGTTCATAAAATGTTGTTTGTTTTTAATTGGTTATCAATAGTAGTAACATTTTTACCGCTATAAGCGTTGCCTAAAAAATGTATTATAGTAGCGTCTTGTATAGTTACTTTATTAATGTCTTTATAAATGTTGTCTTTGTTGAATAAAAAAGTGTATTTAGAAAGAGTAGGAATAAAACAATTTTCTTGAGTAAAAAATTCATTGAATAAACTTTGGTCTAAATAAGCTTTGGATTTATTAATATTAATATATTCAACAAAAGATTTAAATTTGGGGATTAATTTTTTATTAAAACCAAAAGTACCTGCATTATAAGCAGGTGCAGAATTATCAAAAACAGTATCACTAAAACGGTGATAATTACTTTCTTTATTCAAACAAAATGATTCAATAACACCATGAACATAATCAGGAGAATTGTTTATTTCTTCAAAAATTAAAGAAACATCTTTCACTGGAATTGCATCGACATCTAGATACAAAAAATTTTCGTATTCTGTGTGTTTGTCCCACCCATCTATTAAAAATTTAGCAGTATATCTATAATCAAATGGTTCTATTTCATACACACCATCTAAAGAATAATGTTCTTTGGTAATACTACTATTTTGAGGTACAATACAACAAATGTCTATATTTTCGTTTTTTAAATTTTTATGTAAATGTAAAAGATTATATTGTAGTATGTTTTTGTAATTATCATTTACAATATAATAAATTAAATTTTTCATTATATTTTTTTAAAAACTGAAAAACCGTTTCTTTCTGAATCTGTTTTAACCAAAACATGATCTTTTCGGTTGGAAAGTTGATTATTTATTTCTTTACATTTCAAAGCTGTAATGTCATCTAACACCAAATATTTGTATTTTGATTTTAATTTAATAAATTCAGGGACTGTAGAAAATTCTCCTCCATCCAATAATAATAAATCAATTTGTTGTGGTATTTTATCCAAAACATTCGGACACTCTTTATAACCCTCAACGTCTTCCCATAACCATTGTTGTTGTTCAGGACCAAGAGTAACACTTTTAAGCCATGTTAAATCATACACATCAATTATTCTTCCATAAAGAGGAACCACAAATTCTTTAAACGATTCTAAATTTTGTAAAGCTAATTCATATTGTTCTTTATTACTCTCTAAAGTAATAAATGTTTTTTTAACTCCACTATCTTTGATGCCATCAATAATACAACGTGTAGAACCTGCACCATTCCATGTGCCAATTTCTACAATAGTATTGACATCTGATTGTTTAGAGAGTTCATATAAAATTTCTCCTAATTTACTATTTCTGTTAATTTGTCCTATCATTTTAAATATTTTTTGAAGTTTCTTGAATGGTTGTTAACCAGTAATTTAAATTTAATTTTTCTGTTTGTTTAAAGCAACTACCTTTTTTGTATTGCTCGATATAAGGTTTGAGAAAATCAGTATTGACTTGATCCCAATCAGTTATTTGAATGATGGGTAATTCTTTATATTCATCAAACATAAAATGTTTTTCTACAATAGGTATGCATCCAAAATACAAAGACTCCCATGTTCTGTGAGTGTCTATTCCATTTCCCCTTGGAGAAGCTACAAATAAAAATTCTTTTATTCTGGCTGTATATTGTTCATAATTTACACGGGGGTCTTGTATACCTATATTATTTTTTAGTAAAATATTCCTTACTAAATTTCGAGATGGGTGTGTATTACCAAAGTTAGAATATAATTTGTTTATTATTTTATTTTTAATTTTGAAATCAAAAACATTATTTTCTAATACAGAAAAATTTGTATAGCTGCCTTTGTTTAAAGTAAAATGATTTTCTACTCCAATTGGAATAGGAATTAAGTCTGGGTGTTTATAATCTACATTTTGAGCAAACCATTTACTAATACATTTAGGTTTATGATTAAAAACTTTTTCTGTAATGGAGTGATCAGAACAATGACTTATTAAAACAAAATTTTTATTTTTATATTGTTTTAGTTCTTGGAATAAATTTCCCAGATAGTCTGTTTTACACCAAATAATAGATTTATCTGGTAAATTTTGTAAACTGTCTTTTCTATCTTGATCAATAATTACATTAGCTACAGATTGTAAATTAACACCATTAATAATATTTTTCATATAAATTTCCACGGTAAACGAGATTGAGCATAAGTTCTATCTTTAATAATTTCATCCAATAATCTAAAGTGAAAGAATAAAGATTGTTCATTTTTTTCTTCTAAAAAAGAATCTGCAAATAATCTAAAACAACTATCTATACAGTGAATTTCAGTAGCATTTTCTAAAATCTTTGCATATTCAAAAATATTAGAAGTTAATTTTAAATCGGGTTTAATAATTTTTAAATCTTTATTAATAATGTATTTTTGATCTATAACAAAATTTCTAGAAGGATCATCATGTAAAAAAACATATTTTTCAGGTGGGTTAATTTTTTGATATAATTCTTCTTCTTTGGTTTGATCTCTTTCAATATAAAAATCAGACCATCTTTTTTTGAAATCCAATCCTACCTGTTTGTAAAATGCATGATCAAAAGTAGTACCTTGAATATACTTCATAATATGATGATGACCAACTTTAATGATATTTTTAAAATCTATCTTTGATAGAAAAGGTGCAATGTCATGATCATCTAAAGGTATAATATTAATATTTGTATCTCTATACATGTAAACAATACTTTCATGATACATTGGTTTACAAAATAAATGAATATTGGGTGTTATTCGTTTATGAATGTTACGAACTAAACCATTACAAATAATATGATCACCCAAACCAAGATGGTGATGTATATAAAGTTCTTTAAGAGGTTCTACCATATATTAATCCTCGATGATGCCACATAATTGTTTGGTATGGGCATTTATCTGGTCGTGTTCCTTCTCCACATTCTGTTGGAGAGGGTAAAAATGGAATTTTATGTTTAATTCCCAAAAGTGATAAAATAGATTGATCATGACGATGATCTGTAAATTCTGAATAATTGTTACCTGTTAGATTAATTTTATCTGTAAGAATATCTTCATCTTCACAATACTTCAAATACTCTTTTACAAAATTAACAGACTTTTCATTCTTTTTGTAAAGTTGTAAATTGGCTGAACATTGTATTCCTTGTACATATTGAGGTTCATCACAATTCATTTTTACGAAACAATCTTTTTTAGTCCATTGATTGTTTAACCAAACTTGTTTGTGTGGATTTCCGTCGCGATTTTCAAATAATAAAATACCCCCTGCTTTTTCACACAATTTAAACAAACAAGATATGTCTTTAGTAATAGAAGTACCACTATCAATATAAAACAAAAAATCACCTTCATCTAAAACAGAAAGAACTTTATCTATAAAATAAGGTTTCCATAACCAATATCCAACACCCCTTCTTTGTTTAAGAATATGTTCATTCTTTTTGTAAAAAATTTCGTCAATATCTTTTAATGAAAATGAAGCATGGCCATCAAAATGGGATTTAGATTGTTTTATTAATTCACTCTGGCTAGTTATTAAAGGGGGATTTTTATCTGCAAATGTTACTAGAATCTTTTTCATATATTTTATTTTAAATACGAATCACTATTTATTTCTTCTTCTGAAGTAGGTAAACTATTTTTTATTCCTCTATCATCTAATCTATTTGTTAAAATGTTATTAGCAACATAAAACCAAGACTGTATGATTAGAGGATTTACCGTAGATTGATTGTAAAAGTGTTCTTTTGTTTGATTATTTGAGTCGCCATTATGAATGGGGTGTAAAATAGAATAAGGTAATTTATTGAGTGTTTTAGTTTTACCGTATTTTTTACACAAAACATAATAAGCTGTATCCCAAAAATATTTTCCGAGTATCAAAGGAGGAAATTTATCTTTATTTTTTAACCACCATTCTTTTTTAATACAAAACAAATCAAAACCATGAATATTATAATTTTTAGGTGTGAAATATTCTCCGCCTTCATGTAAATCTACATCTACTCTAGAAGCAACATAACAGTCGTGTTGAAAATCTTCTATTTCTTTTAAAAAGTTTTTTTGTAAAATAATATCATCATTCAAAAAAACAAAATAATCACAGTCTTCACCAGACAACACATTAAAAATTTCTGAAACTATAGGAAATTTATAAGGTGAATCTGTAATATAATTTTGGGAAGATTGTTGTAATTTTAATGTTTTATCAAAATCTTTATATTCAAAAAAATCATCAATGAATTGTAAATTTACAATACGATTATTATCGGAACATATTTTTTTTAAACTTTTAATACAAAGTTTTTGTCTTGCATTTAAATCAGAACTATCTTTGTAGGTATTGATTCCGAAAACTAGTTTCACTTTTTATTTTTTAATAATTTAAGTTTCTCTATTACTAAAGATTTGTCTGTATCTGGTATTTGATTGACCATTAAACCGTGTTTAGCAATAAACAATTTCCATTGTTCTTGAATACGTTGTTCTCTATTTCCATCTGGCCTTTCTGCTTGAAGACGACTAACAGCCACTGGATTATTTTTAATATAAAAATCTGAATTAGTAATATCTGCAAACCACCAAAAAGGAGAGGCATAATTTTGTTGTGATTCTCTATAAGCCATATCAATATCAAACGGGTCTCTAAATTGAGAATCATAAAATCCTACCTTATCATAACAAGATTTATGGTGATATGTAAATTCATTACACATATTTTTATAAAAAGAAACACTGGTATTTTTAGAATATTCTACCACAAGACGAGGTGTTCTTTTTTCTGGTGTACCTGATTCCCATGAAGTACTAACAAAAGAAAAATATTTCAAACCTGATGTTTTAGAGGTCTCAATATACTTTTGAAATATATGAGAGTCTTGAATAACCATATCATCTTCAATGATGAAAATGTGATCACAATTTTCTTTTAGCAGAGCAGTGATAGCATCATTACGACAAACTGCAGGATATTTGTTTACTTTGTGTTGAATCCAATGATTTCCATATTGTTTAGAATATTCATCTCCCCCATTTACTGTAACTAAGTGATCAATTTTAGTTTGATCAATACTGTTAAAAAGATCTTTATAATAATTTTCTGAATTGTAAGTTACAATTCCTACACCTATTTTTTCCATATTTTTTTAATTTCTTTTAATGATTGAATTACTTCTTCTTTACTAGCTATTTTAGTGTGTGGATTTCTCACATCAAAATTATTTTGTTTGGCAAAATAATCTGCCATATTGTGAAAATTTTGAATCCAATTTTGATCCTTTCTAATAGTAGACCCAGAATGATTAGAATCTTGTTCAGAAATATATTTAGAACTATCAGCAATATCAGCAAACCACCTAAATGGGGGGTGCATTTGTTTTTGTATAATTTTATATGTATGATCTACGTGTTCTAATGCATTATAGTAATACTCATCCATATAACCACACTCTTCTATACACTTACGAGTGTAAAAAGATAATGCCCCATAAACATTAGGATAAAGACAAACGGTACAATCTTTAGAATATTCTACTTGTAAATTAATAGCAGGTGAACCATCTGATTTGTAATTGTCTGTACCGTGAAATGCAAAATTAAAATGTTGAATACCAGACAACCTTGAAGCTTCTATATATTTTTGAAAAATTTCTGTATCCTTAATAAGAATATCATCTTCTAAAAGAAACAAATAATCATAACCAATACCCATTAATTGTTTCAAGGCTATATTTTTAGCTCTACCCACACCACTTCTTGGTTTTTCTGTTTTTTTACAATGATGTGGTTTATTAATATCTATCAAATCCGATTTACCATCATTAATGATGATCGGTAGAATTTCTGATGGTGGTAAACAATTTAATAAATTGTTTACATAATTTGATCTATCACAGGTAATGATAGCAACTCCAAAATTATTTTTACTCATTTTGTACTAAAGAAAGTTTATAAAATTCTAAACATTTATTTAAAATTTGTTCTTTAGGAACTTCAGTTTCCAAAAGACCAACAAATTCTTGTAATGCTTGATCTATATCAAAACTAAACTCTTCAATTTCTGTAGCAGATAACTGCATTTGTTCAAAAATATTAAAGTCTGTTCTGACATGTTTAGGTTGGTGTTGTGCAAATTTAGATATAATCAAATCTAATGTTTGAGTATCTATTTTTTTGTCAACATCTACTGCAATAAAATTATTGCGAAGAAGAGAAGGTAGTTCATCAGGTTTAATATTTCCAGACAACAAATCAGAAATTTTTATTTTGATATGTCTCGGTGTGTTATTATTTTCAATAAAACCCACTTCTAAATTATCTGTATCAAGAATATGAAATCCCTTTACTTGTCCTCTTTCACCGAAATCCATTTCATACGGAGAACCCAAATAAAGAATACTTTTACCATTGGGGTATTTTCTATGTTCTCTTAAATGAAAATGACCAGAAATAATGAAATTAGCTTTATCTAAAATAGAATCTGATCCAAGACCATGATCACACACTTTAAATTGATTCATTTTAAAATTTTGAATTTCAAAATGTCCTATCAAAAGATCACATTGAGGTATGGATTCTAATTCTGTACCCCAAGGACAAAGACAAATTTTTATTTTATCTTCTATGATAAATGGTGTTTCATCTACTACAAAAACATTTTTCTTTCCTTTAAATGGTGAGAGGGAATTAACTGAAGCGTTGTTCTTGTAATAACTATCATGATTACCTGCTATCATTAACAAATTAAAATCTTTTAATTTTTCAATAATTTTAGCACCAGTTTGAAGAGTGGTCAAATCTACAGAAGAACGATTATGAAAAAAATCACCACAAAATAAAATATTTTCAATGTTTCTGGATTTAACCTGATCAACAAACCAATCCACCCAATCTAAAGCAATTTGATGCCATAAAGGAGAATCACGATGAACTCCAATATGTATATCAGTAAAAACTGCTATTTTTTTTTCTTTAAAAAAATCTTTAATCATTAGCCTATAAAAAAGGAATTACTATCTTCACGTTCATACCTGGTATTTTTTTGAAATGGAATATTTCCTGATTCGGTTAATACAGAATAAACTTCGTCTTGGTATCTATGTAAAGTGTCATGTTCTTTCTTTTCTTTTTTTATTCTATTTTGGAATGCTCGAAAAGCTACTTTGGTAAAATAAGAAAATGGATTATATCCAGAATCACACATAAATCTTTTACGTTTAAGTGCTGTTATCATTTTAATGATAGCATCGCCTATCATTTCCTCTTTATAACTATATCTAATAAAATTATGAGCAAAACCCAATCTAGTAGCAATTTTTTGTATCATGTCCGCTAAATTAGGATCTAAAAAACCAGTATCATAAAATGATTTAATAAGATTTTCCATTTCTTTAGGATCTACATAATTGGGTTTAAGTTCTTCCTTGGTTCTGCGAATTCTTTTTTTTGGTTTTTCGTCAAGAAATGATGAAATATCAAATTCGCCTTCTTCTAAATCTATTTTTTTAATTGCCATAAAGGTTAGTCTGTATTATACTTTGTTGTTGAATAATATCAACTTTCTTTTATTTCTGTAATAGTTATGGGAATTTTTTCTTCTTCATACAAAGACATCCTTTCAATCATGTGGTTGTTTCCATATTTTAAATTGTCCCAAATATCAAAAATGGTTGCTCTTTTTTTGGATGCGTGTTTTCTTAAAGTTCGACCAATAGATTGTATGATTTTAATTTTAGCTTTTCCTATAGCTGCAAAAATAATGTTATGAAGATTTTTAATATTAATACCAGTAGAAAATATTTTAGAAATAGCAATACACACTATATTATCTTGTTGTTCCATTAAACTGCGAATTTTTTCTCTTTCTTCTATATCTACATTTCCGTTCACAAAAAATACTTGTTTGTCTGTGTTGGTTTGTAATACTCTTAAAAGTTCTTCACCGTGAATAATACGATCCACTAAAATAAGAGTATTTTTATCCACTTTATTCACTAATTTAGTAATAATAGAATTTCTGAAATTATTAGTCTGAAGAAATTGAATCTCTTCTTCATAAGCTTGAATAGGATTAGTAGCAGAAGATTGAGAAAAACGAGGAAGATTGGTGTATAAAAGTTTTAATACAGCTACCACAACTTCTGTAATATAATTTTGTTCTCTCAAATCATATGACTTTTTTTTGTAAAGAATTTTACCAAATTTACCAAATATATTCCATTGATCTAAATTGTTATCTGGTAAAGTTCCTGTGAAACCAAAACGATATTTAGCTTGAATTTCATCTAAAATTTTATTGATTAAATTAGATTTTTTACAAACATGAACTTCATCTACCACTAACAATCCTATTTCTTTTAATAATGATAAATCTTGTTTTTCTGATTGTAAAATTTGAATATTGCATACTACAATTTTAGCATCTTTGTTTGGGATATGATTTCCAGTCCACATTGTTATGTCTTCTGGAGAGATTCCATATTCAATAAAATCAGAATGTGTTTGAGTTACTAATTGTATATTAGGTACTAAAATTAAAGTTTTAAGATTTTGTTGTTTTAATATAGATAAAACAAGTGTAGCTATAACTAAAGTTTTTCCTGCAGATGTTGGTAATAAAATAATACCAGATTTAGCTTCTAATGCTTCTAAAATAGATTCTTCTTGATAGTCTCTTAAAGGAATGTTTAATTTAACTAGTTCTTTACCTAATGCTGGGGTTTGTAAGACCTTTTTAAAATTTTCAGTAATTTGAATATCTAAAGGGACATTTTGATCTTTTAAAAAATCTAAAATAGCAAAAAGCAAGCGAGGTTCAAATCGACCTTGTGGAGTAATAACATATTTCCTGGTTGGTGGTCGATAACCCACAGAAAAGCGTCGCTTAAAAGCCTGATCTTTATCTTCTACTGAAAAATGTTCTCTTATAACGGGCAAATAATCAGTAATCAAAATACCTTTCTTTCTACCAGAATCATAATCTACTGTTAACTTTATCATTAAGTGGTCTCTAACTGTGTAATGGCTATAAGATTTTTAATGTCAAAACTAAGAGATCTAAAATTAGCTTCAATCTTGGTAAGATATTCAATTAACAATTCATTTTCAGTTATTTGTTCATCTATTTTAATAATAACTGGGTGGTTATCTGATGCAGAATACACTGTTTTATGTGTTAATCCCACAGGAGATTCTTCTTGCATCTTTTCTGTAATTTTAACTTGAGCATGTTTGCGTAATTTTTTAAGTTTAATAATTTCTTGTTTGTGAAACATTAAACGACCCACCCAATAGTGTCTGGTGGCTGGTAGATCCATTTGAATCTGTTTCATATTAAATTCATCTACCGTTACATACTTTTTAATTTCCTGTTCATATTTCTCGAATAAAGAAACTGAAGATTCTTTTAGATCATCCATAAATAGTTTATATTATTACCCCAAAATAAAAAATTTCAAATGAATTTAAATAATATTATTAATCAAATTTTAGAAGAAGAAAATGTAGCTGGGGGTGCAACATCTGCATTGGTTACCCCTGATAGTTCTTCAACTTCTAGTCAATTCTCAGGTCCTAATATTTATAATCCTGGTGATAATAGAAGAGCTAAACTTTTATTAAAAAAAGTTCAAGTGAGACCTTGGATGAAAACACCTCGTAGAAGAAAAAACAAAAAATAATGGATTTAGGACACTGGACATTATCGGAAGGAATTTATTGGCATGATAACGTCTTTGGGTTCATTTATGAAATTACTAATAAAGTAACCGGCAAATTTTATATTGGTAAAAAACAATGTTCACGTAAAATTAAAAGAAAACCATTAAAAGGTAAAAGTCGAAATAGAATTGACCATAAAGAATCAGATTGGAAGGAATATTCTGGCTCTTCTAATGACTTACAAGAAGACATTAAAAAGTACGGTAAAGAAAATTTTAACCACGTTATTCTCAGATTATGTGCGTCAAAATGGGAATTAAGTTATTTTGAAGCCAAAGAACAAATGTTTAGAGATGTTCTTTTAATAGATAACTCATATAATGGTATTTTAAATTTACGTATTGGAAAAGCACCAAAATCTTTCTTAAATATACAATAAATGAATTTAATTTGTGAAAAATCTTTAATAAAACAACAAATTAGTCGATGTATATATTGTAGTTCGACTAGTTATGGTAGAGGTTGCCGTTATGGTCCTAAAGGAGTACATTTTCATCCAGATGATGCTAAAAAATGTTCTTATTGTGGTTCTACTAGTTTCGGAAGAGGTTGCAAGGTAAATCCATTTGATGATTTACATCTTCATGGGATCAATTATAATTCTATGTTCAAAGAATCATTAAAAAATAACTTTATGATAGAACAATTGAATAAAGATTTTAAAGATTACGAAGCATATAAGTTAGGAATCATCGACGAAAATGGCAATAAAATTAAAGAGCCTGTCACAGAAACAGAAAGGGCATCATATTCCTCTTCTACTAAAACACTTTTAAAAATCAAAAAACATTTAGGTTCTAAATGGGATTTAATTCAAAACACTATTGTTCTTGAGTCAGAGTCTAAAATAACATATAATAAAGAAACTCACCAAAAATTTTTGAAATACGAAAATCAAATACAAGATTTATTAACACAGTTACACGAATTAACTAATACTGCTTTAAGTGATGGGTTGAGTGTTGAGCAGTTAGAGTCTTTTTTTCATTAAAATATATGCACAAAGAATTTCCGTCTTCTAGGATTTGTGTCATTGATTACTATCCTTTATTAAAATCTGCTGTTAAAGAGACTGTACATATTTGTAAAAAATACAACATTCCATTTATTACATCAGGAAGACAGTCAAAGGATGTTCATAAATTCTTTTATCACTATTGTTTGGATAAATTTTGTTCTGAATATAAAAAATGCTCCAGTAAACATGAAAAGGTATTAGTATTTTACCCTATACCAAGAGAACTACCATTCTCTGAAAAGTCTTTAGATAAGATACTAGCAGTTTTACCTATTCCTTACTGTAAAGTCAGTTCTTGGTACTCTCCTGATTTAGAATCAGCTGCATCTCGTGCACTAGTTTCTTCTAAAAACACCCATAAAACTACCAAATTTGCCAGCAAACATGATTTATTCAATGTATTGAAGGGATTACAAAAAAATACAATTTTTTCAAAAGGAACCGTTGACTTTTCGATGGACATTGAATAAATGGAATAAGGTATCTGGGGTGGGGGATTTAAATTACAAATAAAAGTTTCGTCTCTAGATAAATAAATTTATGACTAAATTCGATCAAGTACTCAATGAATTAACGAACAACATGAATCCTGTTAATCCTGCTAATCAAGTACAACAAACACAAAATCCTGCACAACCCAATAATCAGGTAAAACCAGGTACACCAGTTCAAACTACTACACAGACCAATCAAGTAAATAAACCAGGACAACCTGTTGTTAATAACAACCAACAAAAACCCAATTTTGATCAATTAATGAAGGATTTTAATGATCCTAATAAAAAAATTAATAATTTAACTGATTTAAAAAATTACGGTATTAATATAGATCAAAAATAAAATGCTAAAAACATCTTTTGCTTCTTTTTTTCATGAATCACATAAAAGACCAATTAAAAAAAAATATTGGTCTCCTAAAAAAATAAAAAATGTAAAAGAAAATATTTTTACATTTAAAAATCACTATCAATTAATTTCAGAAGGGGGCCAAGCAGCCGAAAATCTTATTGTAGATTTAAAAAAGAATACTGGTAACGAAAATTTAAAGTATGTACGAGCCAATCCTACTCCTGAAGTCATTGACGAGATACAAAGACTTCTTACAATTTTAAGAAGTAAGGGGTTTGTAGATTCTAGAGAACCTTCTTATTATCTAGGTTCGAGTCGTTTATTTGCTATCAAAGCAGGTATTAGAGCACCAGAACCTAATGAAATAGAAACTAAAGAAATTATTCAAAAAGCTTTGGTTGCCAAAAAAGATTTTGGTGATATTGATTTAGATGTTTATTTCAAAGATGGGGTAACTACTAAAATAGTTAAAGATTTTTTAAATTCAGAATTTCCGGGAAAATATGCTGCAGATACAGCAGCGGAAGAAGTTAATACTGCTGTAGTTGTAGGAAATTCTAATAATGTTATTCAAATTGATATTGTTAACATTAAAGGTAAAGAAAAATACTTTGGAGTTTCTCAATTTGCTAGTATGGCAGACATGGCTCAAGGAATTAAAGGAGTAGTAAGAGATCTTTTGATTAGAGGAATTGCTGCCTCAACTTCTATTAATCCGGAAAAAACAAAAATATTAGACCAAGCTATTGAAAATACCGAAGAGTATAAAAATTTCGTAGAGAAAAATAAAAAGAATGGCGAAATCACTTATGACATTCGTTATACCTTAGGTGGGGATGGATTAGCTTACAAGATTAATTGGATGGTTAATGGAGTAGCTAAGAGTTACAGTAAAGGGGGAGTAAAATTTGATCAATTACATCGATTTGTTAGCGGCAAAGAAGTAGACCCAGTCATCTATGATGATTTAGATACATTAGCTGCTATTTTAGGTTTTGCTAACCCAGATCATTTAAAACACGTGGTTAAAATGGCTGAATTAGTTTCCACTTTTGATTCAGAACGTAAACAAAAACTTTGGGACAATTTGGTTAAAAATATTAAAACTAAAATTCCCAATTTAGCTACTGGTCGCACTCAAGGTCAAATTTCTAGTCAAGAAGCTAAAAGTGCTTTTGAATACCTTAAACCTTTCTTTGGTGATGTAAACACAGAAGAGTACACTCAATTATTCGGAGAAAGTTTAAATGAGGCCGTTAAAATGGTTTCTATTCCACACATTGATCAAATGACTGCTAAGGATTTTTGTAATCTTTTTAGTGGAGGTGCTTGGGAGGTTTCTGAAAAATATGACGGTTCTAATGTTTCTTTTGGATTAAATGAAGAAGGTCAAATTTTTGTTAAATCTAAAAAGGGAAATCCTGTTACAGATGCTTCTGAATTTTACCAACAAGCAAAACTTTATGATAATGATATTTTTGAAGGGTTTGCGAGATTTTTAGAAACTCTAAAAAAAAGTAAATTAGAACGTCTTTTGGAACAATTTAATGGAATGATAGGTTCTCCTATTCAAATTTTCGGAGAGATGTTCAGTAAAGCTCACATGAATGTTATTCCTTATGCCGAAGAATTAATTGGTAATGGGGCTGTTGTTATTTTCGGAATAGTAAAGTTAGATTCCCTCAGAGGAACAGATATTACTACTACCAAAGAAGGAAAAGTTATCAAAGATAAAATTTTAGAACTTCTTAATAATTCTACTGATTGGAAATTTTACGATAAAAAACCTCTAGCTTTAGATATTGACGAGACTATTAAGTCACAAATTCAAAAGACATGTAGTGCAGAAAATATGGCGGTAATGGCTTCACGAAAAAGAACAGGCAATGAAGCTGAAATGAAAGCTAAAGCGGTTAAGGAGTTTGAAATTTTAAAATCCCTCATTAAAAAGACTCTTTTAGGTTCTTTAGGTACAGTTCCTTCTTCTTTAGGAGCTTCAGAAATTGAAGGCGCTATTATTCGTAATATGGAAACTGGGGCTATTGCTAAGTTGGTTGATCTGGAGGGTTTTGGTAGAAGAAGAGCAGAACAATGGGCTGGAGTAGATGCACTTAAAGACTATCGAAAAAATCTTTATAAACAACTTCAAGAAGATGTGTTAAAAAATGCTGATATTTTTATTTTGGATGATAAACAAGTTCAAAAATTAACCAATGCAATGGAAACTAAGGGTTCTCGTTTTGGTTCTATGGATGAAATGTTGGATGTTCTTTACGGTGATGCAGCTGAAGAAGTTCAATTTCAAGAAGCTAAACAAATGGTTTCTGATTTAACTAATTCTTTAAACAATTATAAAAGGAATATTGAAGAGGCTTTAACAAAAATCAACAAAGAAGATTCTAAAGCTTTAGAAGATACGAAAAAGGCTATTGAAGCAGAAAAAAGAAGAATTGATCAATTTATGTCTGAATTGAATAAAAGAGTTTCTGATCAACAAAATCCTTACTTATCGATTATTCGATTTGTTTTAGGTCCTAAAATTTTAGAAGAATTGAGTAAAAAATTTACTCAAATAAAGTAACTTGATTTAAAACAGTTAGAGGTTATTATCCAATACATGGGCAATAAAATTTCTCTGGAACTTGATGTAGATCAAACTAACCGTATTATTGAATCTTTACTTTTTGCATCTTCAGTGAGTGTGGGTGCAGATTGGAAAAAAGAAGATTGTGAGAGCATGTTAAACATTGCTAGACAATTAAAAAATGTTTTGAGTGATCAATTAAAATTGAATAATATTAATTTTTATAAAGAAGATTATTACGAAGATTCTTGTTCTGAAAATATATTAAATGAATTTGGAAATCAGTTTGATATTGTTTCTCTTAATCAATAATATATAAATATGCCTTTTACATCTACTAAAATTATAGAGTTAGGTTCTTGTGCTTTTAGACAATGGAAAGCATCTGATACGCATTGTTCTAAAATTCACGGATATCAACTAAAAGCCAAATTTTGGTTTACGGGAGAACTAGATGAACGTAATTGGGTTGTTAATTTTGGCGGTCTTAAAGAATTAAAACATCAACTCCAGCAACAATTTGACCACACACTATGTATTGCTATTGATGATCCTTTATTATCAATATTTCAACAATTACACGAAGCAAAGGGATGTGATTTGAGAGTTATGGAAGCTGTGGGTATAGAAAAAACAGCGGAATGGTGTTTTAAGAAAGCAAATGAATATATTAAAAATCAAACAGATAATCGTTGCAAAGTTACTAAGGTAGAAGTTTGGGAACACGAATTAAATAGTGCAATTTACGTATAAAATGAAAAAACAATTAGAAATTATTAACACCACTTTTGAAAAGGTAGTTCCGAAAAATGAATCTGATAAAAGTAATTTTTGGACCTTTTTAACAACCACATTTTCTACATTTTTTGCATTTTTGTTCATTATGTTTTTTATGTTGTTTCTACACCCTTTTGGGTGGTTGAGTATTATTATTATGACTCTATTATATAAATTTGTTATTTCTTAAAATTATGGAAGAAAATTATTTGCTTATAAGTGATGATGGTCCTGGGTTTCATACCATAGAAGGTGAGGGACGTCTCATCGGAACCCCTAGTATTTTTATGAGGTTGTTCGGGTGCAATTTGACCTGCAAGGGTTGGTCGTCACCAGACTCCCCTAATGGTTGTGATTCTTATATTTCTTGGTCAGTAAAAAACAAATATACATTTGATGAAATGTTTGGTTTTTATGAAAGACAAGGATTTATTGAAAAATTAAAAAGAGGTGATGTATGGAAAATCACAGGAGGAGAACCCACTTTAAGACAAGACCCTCTTTTAGCCTTTGTACGAATGTTTCAAGAAAAGTATCAATTTCAACCACGTATTGATTTTGAAACTAATGCTACTTTACCATTTAAGGATGATTGGATGAGTAAAGAGTTTAATGTTAGTTTTACTACTTCACCAAAATTTTCTTCTAATGGAGACCCTGAAAATAGAACATATAACCCAGATGTTTTAAATTTTCACATCAAACAAAATTCTTGTTTTAAATTTGTAATTAGTAATCACGAAAAAGACATTGAAGAACTTTTCAGAAAATATATTGATTCAGAACGAGTTAAAATACCTAAACATTTAATTTGGTTGATGCCTTGTGCTGGGTCAAGACAGGAACATATTGAAAGAGCAGCAGGAGTGGCAGAATTAGCTAAAACTTTTGGTTTTAATTTTAGTGCTCGTTTGCATCTTTGTCTGTGGGATAAAGCTTTGAAAGTCTGATAATTAAGAACATGAGAATAGCTATTATAGGATCCCAAAATTCAGGCAAGAGTCATTTGATTGGAGAATTTATTCAAAAATGGCCAATGTATAAAACTCCAGAAAAGACTTATAGAAACATTATCAAAAGTCGTAATATTAAAATTAATCAAGAAGGAGATGAAGAATCACAAAAAGTAATTCTCAATGCTTTAATTGATGAAGTTCAACAAGCTAGTGGAGATTTTTTAATTTTTGATCGTTGTGTGGTTGATAATATTGCTTACACTCTTTGGTTGAATGCACATGATAAAGCATCTGATAAATTTGTCATGGATTCTAAATTTTTAGCTCTTCAAACATTAAAAATGTTTGATATTTTATTTTATATTCCTCTAAGAGACGAAATTAAAATAGAAGAAAAAGATAACAGAGACACTAATCCAGAATTTCGCAAAGAGATTGACAATATCTTTAAAGCTTTAGTTTTATCTTACGAAAAAGGTACTGGTGCTTTCTTTCCAACTGAAGATTGCCCTGCTGTTATTACTTTAGATGGGCCTCCTGATATTCGTTGTGAACAAATTCGTCTCTATCTTAAAGATAATGGAAAGTTTTTTACAGATGAAGATGGTTCACTATTGAGCTAGTTTTGCCATAAATAACCATATAATTTATGGTTAATTTTGATACATTAGTACAAAACATCTTGTTGAATGAAGCCGTTGTGGGTGTGCCTGATTGGTTTAATACACTTTTAGTCAAACATAAAGAATTGTTTAGTGTTGATATCACTGATGAAGATTTGAATGATTTTTTCAATCTGTTAGATGATACAAGAATTTCAGAGACTGAAGGTTTAAAAGATTTAAATAAAATTCGTATTTTAGATCTTATGAAAACATTTTATGACTCTATGAGTCCTAAACCTAAAGATTTAAACGAATTTAAAACTAATATTACGGACAATTCAGATAAATTTAAAAATAAAATTTCAAACATTTTAACTTTAAACAAATCAAATCGTCTTAATTGGAAAATGTCAAATTCAAAAATTATTGAATTAAAACAAAGATCCAAAAAATTAGCAGGTCAAAAAGGTGCAGATACTTTAATGGGGGAGTATGGGAATGATTTTATTATTCCTGCTGTTCAAAAAATTGTAAAAAAACGTGTTGATTTCTTTACAAGAGTACTCAACTTTAAAAGCCCAACAACACCGTTTACCAATTTAATTACAGATGTTTTTAAATATCCACTACAATACAAATCAGGAGCTAAAAAATATACTAGTGATTTCGAGGAGGTAGATAAATTTTACATTGATAATTTAATTGAAATTGCATTAGCTGCTCAAGATTTTTATGTTAAAGAAATGACTCAATTAAAATTAGCTAAACAAAATAATGCAGGATTAAATTTATTTGAATTAATTGTAGGACAAATATTAAACGAACAAACTCCGGGTTCAGTGTCGATTGGTAGAGGTGGTGAAACTACAACTTCTAGTGGATTGGTTGTACCGTCTTCTTATAAACCATCAGACGAAAAACCAACAACAACTCAACCAGTAGAAATACCAAAAGAAGTTATTAATAAATTAAAAGAAGAAATTTTATCAGAACAACAAATACCAAATAAAATTAATTTTTATTTGGGCAAGTCTATAGATTATAATTTAACAAACCCAGAGACAGGAGAAAATACAGATAAAGTATTACAAACAGTTCCTGGGAATTATAAAGTAAATCAATTACAAAAAAATCCAAACGCCAAAACATTAATACAATCTTTAACCAGAGTGGCTGAATATACTAAAAAGAAACCAGGAGCAGGAGAAAGAATGAAGCAACTTGGAAATGCAGCAGATGCTACCTTAGCTGCAATGGGGGTAAAACTTTATGGCTGATAAATTCGACACACTTTTAGAAAATATTTTTCCTTCTACCATGAAAATGGTTAAGAGAATTCATTACCCCAAACAAATTCAATTTTCAGAAACTTTTTTAAATGCTTTGTCTGAAGAATTTAAAAGACTCCAGACATTAGAAGAAAAGGAAATTGAAAATAAACCTATTAGAAATTATAAAGAAAAGTTTTTAAAAGCTGTAGATTTTTGTGTTTCCAATTTTAAGTAAATTACTTCATGTAACGGGAAATAAACCCCTGTAATTTTGAAATAATTTGTTCTCTTGAAGGGGCATTTTCTTCACCCTGGATATAATCTTCAAACTCTCTTCCATACCACCTCGCAAAATCTTGTGTGGTAATAATATTATGAAAAACTTCAGCAATTTGTGAAGATTCTAAATTTTCATTGACTATTTGATTATAGAATTGATTAAAGTTATTCATTATTATATTTATTTATTTATTAAATTTCATTAAAGCTTCAATTCCAGTAAAGGAATTTTCTACTATAAACTTATAAGGAAATTCTGTCAAACCTAAAGAACAACAAATTTCATTAATATCCTTGTATTTGTCCATTTCTTTAGGCCAAATAAACATCTTTTTGTTTTGTTTAATGAGTTGTTTAATTTTCTTATCCATTTGTTTGTTATTTTTGTCATTATCATAAACAAAAATAATTTCATAACCAAAACACTTCTTTAAAAAGGTTTCTTGTCTTTCGGTCATAGTTGAACCTCCAATAGCTACTGCATTTTTAACAAACATAGCATCAATAGGTCCTTCAAAAACAAAAACATAAGGTATAGAAGAATCTAAATTATTTTCTCCATATAAACATTTTTCCCCGTATTTAGTAAGATACTTTGGATACTCATTACCATCTAAAGAACGACTCTGATAAGATTCTATTTTTCCTGTTTCGGAATAGAAAGGAATAATCAAACGATTTTTATGAACATAATCTTCACAAGACACATAAAGAGATTTGGGTCGATTAACAGCTTCTAAAATTTTTCTGCCTGTACAATAGTTAATAGCAGTTTGAATTGATTTGTATTCTTTTCCTTCTTTATAAAACTCACATTCTTTGCTATTACATATATCAATACTATCTGTTGGAATAGAAGGTATCTCTACTTGCTTAGTTTCAGTTTGTTTTTCAATTTTTACATTTAGGTCTACTGAACAAGTAAAATTAGAAGACTCTTTTAATATTTCATGATAGTTTTGATGGGTAACTTCTTGAATCCAATTAATTTCTTTCCAAGACTTACCACAATTAAAACAATAAAAATATCGATCATCTACGAAATAAAATAGACGTCTTTTTCTACCAGAAGAATCTCCTTCGTGACACACACAACACTCTGCATTGTAGACTTTTTGATACTTTTTGTATGTAGGTCTTTTACAACGAGTGTAAATAGTCTGAATGACATAATCTTGAGGCAATCCTTCCACCCCTTTAGTATAATATCAATAAAGAAAAATAAAAGGATTATTTTTGACCGACAGAAATATCTCTTTGTCGTTTAGGGGCATTAAGAATAAAGCCTTCAAGAATGGTAGCAATTTCTTTAGCATCACTAGAAATTTTAATAATACGAGAAGACAACTCTCTAGAAATACCCATAAAGAGACTTCCGGGGCGATCAATTTCACCTATCAATTTTTGTAAACAATCTGATTCGGTATTTTGCATTTCTTTAGCAAATTCCTGTAATTTAGAAATGTAATTTGCTAATCCACCATTATCACCAAAAGATTGAGGGACCGGAGCAGGCTCTACACCATAATCATCTGGACTAGCGACTCCACCTTCTTTAGGAGCAGCTTCTTCTTCTTCTTCGGGTGTTTGTATTTCTTCGGGCGCTACTTCGTCTTGTTCAAGTAAAAAAACTTGTTGGTATAAGGAATCAAATTTCATAAATAAGTTTATATATTTATGTAACTATGATAAATTTTCTTTACAGTTTAGGATTTATTGTCACTTTTTTGATATTATGGTTTCAAACTGATGCTTTTGTTGAATACTGTAAAGTGTTTGGTTTTAAGAAAATTTTGTTGGGTTATGAAAATAATGAATTATCCTTCCCTCAACATCTTTATTCTAAGAGAAATGTTTTTTGTAAAAATAAAATTTCTCTTTTTTATATCAAATTAATTACTTGTCCTGTTTGTCTATCATTTTGGTTATGTTTAATAGCAGGAACTATAATTCATAATTTTTTAGCTATACCTTTACTTTACGTCACTAGCCTTTTCATTTATTTAATTTTCAATAAACTTTTGAATCACTAAATCAATTTCATGATTTAAATTTGAAAGGGGTATCAATTGATAATTGTCATTTTTTTTGTTTAACCATAGTACGTAAATATTTTCTATTTTAATGGAAGTATGATCTTCAATAAACTTTTTGTAAAGACCCAATTGCAAACTGTATGTATTGTACTCACAAGTATCTAAATGATTTAATGGGGGAAGAAACTTTTTATTAAACTTACTTGAGTAGTTAATTTCTTTATTAGTTTTAAAATCATAAATTTCAAAACATTCTTTTTTGGTGTTGTAACAAAGCATGTCTACCATACCACAAATCCGTGTGTTATTGATATCACCAATAACCAACTCATTTTTAATGGGGATCAAAAACTCTTTAGTATCATTATAAAAATTATTGAATTGTTTTAAAAGGACTTCCAGTGTTTCTCTTAATTCACCGTGTTGTTCTGGGGTAAGTTGAGATGAAACCCATTCTTTATCATAAGGAACTACTTTATTATTATAATAATTTTCTGCATAATTGTGAAATACTGTTCCAAGTATTTTTGAATATAAATTTTTTTGATCCCAACCATCTTTAATTTCTTTTGATGACAATCCCCATTCATTACCTTTAATTTTAGCCCATTTTTCTTTATCAAATGGTTCTTTAAGTGATTCTAACAAACCAGTAACAGAATATTTTGCTGAAGGTTTGTTATCTATAAGATAGGTATGAGTCCTATCTATAAATGCAATTTTATTAAATACACAAAGTTCTTTTAAAATTTCAATCATTTTTTTCTTCTTCCTTTTGGTGAATCTCTTTTAATCATTTTTTTAATAGAGCATGCACAATTTTCATTCAAAGAACATTCTATACACCCTAAGTCCAAATAAATATCAGGCCTCCAACAACTAGATTTTGTAATTTCTCTACAAGCTTCTGCATTTGTATTTAAATTAATAATTGTTTTTGGTTTATATTCAAATATATTTTTTCCTGAAATTTCTTCAACTAATGTTCGAAGATTTCTGTTTTTACGTTTTTTAACTTCTCCTTTAGGCATTTGAGTTAATTATGTTAACTCAAATGATAAAAAACAAATTTATTTCTTTTTCGGGTTAATTTGTTTTTTAGATTCTGATTTTTTGACCTTTTTAAATCTTTTTTGGGCATCATCAAAATTCATACAAGTCCAACCTAAAGTCCCCCAATGATTAGCTGAAGGATACATTTCTGAAGGAACAATTTTATTGCCATTAATTTCATATCCATCATGAGATTTAATGATGATGACTTCGTATCTTTTATTAGTAGCCCCATCATCAGTTAGACATTGTTCGTAAATGGCGACATTATCTTCACGAATGATTTGTTTATAAGAGAAGTTTTTATTGGTAAATTTTTTTTCAAGAATTTTCATATTATTGTTATTAAAAGTATAAAGGTTTAAAATATAAAAGCCCTCTTTTTTTAAGAGGGCTTTTAATGACACACAACACCAATTTTTATTATTCTATTACTCGTGCAAAACGGCCATAAGAATCACGGACATTATGATATCGAGGGCGAAGGATTGCTGTATTAGAGCGATCTACAAACCCAACAAATTCATATTTTGAAGGATTAATATACTTGTTAATAATGGTCTCTTTGATACTACGTGGGGCATCTGAATCTACGTAGAAACGAGAGATTTCATTAATGTTTTTTGTTGTTACTGTATTACTCATAAGACTTATATAATATATAATTGTAAAAATATGTCAACGAAAACCCATTATTTTTTCTTCTAAAAGTTCAGAAGAGACTACTATGGAGCCCTCATCATCATTGTAAATATCAGCTAAAATCATAGGTTCACTAACTTGTTTTTTAATATCCAACTCATCCATAATTTTTTGGGTTTTATTGACAGAAAGTTTACCAAATTGATATTCTACTTTAAGGCGCCCCTTACGAAGAAGGGCCTTATCAATACTTTGACGAGAAGAGTTATATGTAGCAATAATAGCAATGTTAAAAACATTAGCCATAATACCATCTGTAATATTCAATATGGCAGAAACCACAGAAGAAGAATCACTCGGGTCTCGTGCTAATAAAGCCTTTTCTGCATCTTCAATAACTAAAATACTATGTTTTTTGTGAAGAAGAGCAGGAAGAAATGAAGGATCTGATAAAGATTCTACAAATGCAGTAGGGACATAAATGATATCACGATCTACTAAAGAAGAGAGGTGTTTGATGTAGGTGGTTTTACCAGTTCCCGGTTCTCCATGGAAAAGATAAAGACCTGATTCATTTTTATTTAATGAATTGGTAATAGCATCATGTACTTTAACAAAGTCATCATTGTAACATTTATTAATATTAAAATTTTCAGGAACTTTTACTTCAAACGGTTCAAATTTAACACAACCGTGTTCGTCTCTCATAATAGTAAAAATAACATTTTTAATATCTTCTTTTATAAAGAATTTTTCCAAATCTTCTATGGGTAGAGGGTTAGCAGAAGAGTAATAAATAGTCATTTTAAAATTACTCTTATCCAATTTAATTTTCCGGGAGTGTACTTTTTCTAAACAAATTACAACATTTTTGTAAAAGAAATTTTTAGATTGAGACATTTCTGACTCATCATAGATATCCGTAGTATTATACACAGAAGTAGATACAGGACCTTCACGGGGGATGCATGCTGTTTCGCAAATTAATTCCCCGTTTTTTTCCAAGAAAGATATAATATCTAAAGAAACCGGAGTTTCAAATTGAATATTTGAAGCTACTGTGTTGTACTTTTTTTGAAAATAAACAGTATATGGAAAAAAATGATGAGAATTACTGGGGGCGTAAAGTTCAATTTCTTTACCTAAATTGTGTGTTTTTACATCGGATGAAATAGGAAGTTTCATATGAAAAAATCCTAAAGCTTTATATTAAAAAATCACTGGTGTTTTTTGTTTGATTTTTTATTTTGTTTGAGGATTTTATGCATCCTTTTCAATTTTCGAATTTTAATTTGTTTAGGAGTTTCGAATGATCTTTTTTTTCGAACTGTCTCCATAATTTCTTCTTGATCTATTTTATTTTTTAAACGTTTTAAAGCAGAGTCTATATTTTCTCTACCGTAATGTTCATTTTTATTGAGTTTAATTGAAATATTAATCATGAAATTTAATTATGTGAAATATCCCTAGTGTCCAACAGATTTTAGAAAATTTTAATCAACCTTAATATCTATGTTATAGACTTTTGATTGTTTTACTGGAACGGTTACTCGCAAAAGACCGTCAGTATATGTTGATGTGATGTTTTTAGAATCAGTATTTTCATTCAAAGTAAATGAAAGACTTCCTTTACGTCGACTAATTCCTTTACGGACATAAGTCGAATCTAGGTCATCTATACTTTCATCTTTGTCTACATTAATGCAAAGTTTATTATCTTGAACTTTTACACTGATATTATTTTTACCCACCCCAGCTAAAGCGACTTCTACAATATAAGAGATGGGTTCTCCTTTATCATTAGTTACCGCTTTTACGTTGTATGGGTATACTGCATTTGGGATCTCAAAAGCCTTTTCCAGATCTCCAAATATTGATTTAAACCAGCTATCGTTGAACAGTGCAGGAAGCTGGTTATATCCTGAACTATTATAGTGACCCACCGTATAAGTGGGATTGTATGTTGTTATTTTTGTTGTCATATATTATATTTTTCCTTTATTTTTTAAGCGAGAAATATATTTTCTAGTTTCTGTTGGAACACTAGGACAATAATATTTATCCCCAAATACTTCCCTATTTCAAGAAAGGATTTGGAGCTTGGAATGAAAGATCAGGACCTTTAAAAAACATTTCTGATGCCTGGTGATTCAATTGCATTCCTGTCCACTGTGGTAGACTGGCTTGATGTGAAACACAATGTGTCAATCTGTTGAAGAATTCGTATGAGTTTATATTAGAATTAGCGGAAGACAACCAACGACTATTTTTGTAACGAAGTTTATATGGCTTATAAGCTTCTTGGATTTGTTCATCATTAAAATAAGTGTCAGCCAATTCTTTAGAAATACTCAAACAAGTATCTCTTGCATTAAAAAATTCACGAAGCGACACATTACATTTTTTCATACGTTCACAAGATTCTATCGTAACATTACGAAGATCACCAGAAAGAGTTTTATTAACCAATCGATTAAATGATTTTTGCCGAAGTCCCTTGTTACTAAAATAACGTTGAGATACTTGATGAGTTGCCATCATACCATTAGAACAAATTAATCGAAGAAGGAAGGGGGAAATAATAGTTTTATTCAACCCATAAACAAAACTAAATCCACTATCCCACATATCTCTATTATCACCAAAAACATCAATTTGATTAGTTATGTCTCTAAAAGTACTCTCTAGCGAGAGATTTTCTTCATTAAAACGAAGCCCTTGAAGAGTTACATTTTCATTGGTTGTTTCTAGATAACCTTGTAAAATATTAAATCCATGCCCCATATTCAACGGAGACTCCTCTTTGATGTCTTCTTTAATAAACTTAGTAATAACACGATTATCACCGTCTTGCTTTATTATACCAGTAATTACACGATCATTCTTGATATTAGATAAACAACGTTGAAGAGGAAGCCATTGTTTTTCATCATCGTGGATTTCTCCAAGAAGATCATTTTTAATAGAAAAAATATTAAGAAGATCATTTAAAGCAGAGGTACGAACTCTTTGCCCCTCATAAAGAAAAACTTTTCCTGTTTTATTAATTTTAAATAATTGAACAGGTACTTTATAAAAAAAATTAATTTGTTCTTTGACTGATACAGACTGATTATGAAATTGTTCAAGTAGTACTGTATTCATATTTTTAAATTTCTGGTATTTTAGTTTTAAGAATTTCTACAGCTCGACCTAAAGCAATTTCATTACCAACTCTTCGATTAAAATTATCTTCTAAAGAACAAATCGCTTCACCGAACACATTATGTTGTTTGTCTGGAGTAGTTACCTCAATGGTTGTAGAACCACCTTTGGCACTAACTTCCTTACTCTTCCCACCAATTCGATCAAATTCATGAAAATGTCGAGAGTGAATTACTCTTACTTTGTAACCATTTTGGCGGAGATATTTAATAGTATATTTCATATTTAAAATATAATCATAAATACAAAATTCACTTTCTCCACCTTTTTATTATAAATAATTTTGTGAAGTTTGATGAAATAATTAAAAAGTGTTTAATAGAAGCCAAAAATTCAAAAGAAGAAATTCCAGATCAACCTTGGACAATTGAAATCACTAAAGATTTAAATAAATCAAATGAATATAACACAATAGGAAAATTAATAATTCGATTAGCTTCTTTAAGGTCTAAAATGAATTAATCACAAGAATGAAGTTTATCAAAAACTTTTTCTGACTCTTGTTGAGCATTTTGTTCTGACATTCCTTGAGTCATTAAAAACCCTTTATATGCGGTTTGAAATTTTCCGGCGTAATATCGCGCGCATTCTTCCCATTTATTTTTGAGAGTAAAAATACTTTCTACTTGTTCTTCGAGACAAGTTATTTTTTCTTCTAATTTGGAATTTTTATTGGATTCAGAATTTTCTGTTATTTTAGCCATATAATTTTTACTTAAGAGTATAAATGAAAAAGGGAAGAACTTTTAATTCTTCCCTTTTTTTAATAGTACACTAAAATATTTTATTGACCCATTGCAACTGGAGGTACTTCTTGAGAAATTTTATTAGAAAAATTTCCAGCTACGACATTAGATTCTAAATCATTTGTGTCTGAGTAAGAAGAATCACCATATTGATTGTCTGTGTTAGGATTAAAATCTGTATCAGGAAGGGGGTTTTCTTTCTCTTTTTTAATTAAAAGAGTTTCAAGGTCAGTAACAGATTTACCATGATCTTTTAAAATAGTCATTAAATCATCTCTTTCAGATTTGAGTTTTTGATAATCTTCCGAACCTACTTCTGCTTTTAGAAGAGCCGCGGTTACCTTGTTGTAACGACGAGCGAATTTTTTATTAATGTACTTACTTTCAAGAATTTTTTGATAAGCTTCTTGTAATTCTTCCTCATCGCTTTTTTTGGATTTACCTTCTTTTTTTGCTTTAGCTTTTTTAATCGCCAAGTTTTTAGCTTTAAGATAATCATTAGAATCTACTTTACCATCTCCAGTCAAGTCTTTTTTCTTAGCTTCACTAATAGTTTGATAAGCTTCTTCTAATAAAATTTGATCATTAGTCTTCATTTGATTATATTTATCAAAGAACTACCCGAGAACTGATAACTTGACGAGTTTCTTCTGTATTTTCTACTACAGTTCCATTAGATTCAATTACTATGTTTCTTATTTTTGTTTGATGTAGTGGTTCGGGTATAATAGGTATTTGATTAATTTTTTGTTGTGGTGTGGGAGTTGATTTAACCAATGAAACCGGTAATTTTTGAATTGGTTTAGGTTGGGGGGTTGTAATTGGTGTTGGTTTAGATGGTATGTTTTTAACTAATGTATTGAATGTAACATTATGAGAAGAAGATTTTGGTGTTGCTAATTTGATTTCTTTAGGTAAACAATTATCAATTTTTTTAATTTGAAAATTGTTTTTAATATATTCAAAAGAACCCAAAACATTATTAACACCTTTAACAGATTCTGCTACCATTTTTTTAATTTTAGGTTGAGAAGAAGTATTTTGTTTTTGTGGCACAGGTACTGCAACTATTTTAGGTATAATGTGATTATTATTCCATCCTGGTTTTGATTTTTTCTCATTATAAAGTTTTTCTCTACTATCTTTCAATTCTTGTGTTAATCTTTTTTTATAAGAACTATACTGGGTAATAGCACCATAGACTGCTAGGTGAAGGAAGACGACTACCCCAAAAGCCGTCTTCCATGAAATACTTTTATGTTTTTTAAAATTCATTACAGAAACCGAAGTTTTTGACCGACTACAACCTTATTAGGGTCTTGGATGTTATTGATCTTAATAAGACGATCATAATTTAATTTGTATTTTTTTGCAACACTAAACACAGTATCGCCAGATTTAATTACATATTCTTTTATCAATTGATTTTTAACTTCTGTTTTAACTTGAGGTACTGGTGGTTTAACTTGAGGTACTGGTGGTTTAACTTGAGGTACTGGTGGTTTAACTTGAGGTACTGGTAGTTTTGTTTCTTCTTTCAGTGGTTCTGGTTTACTATCCATTGGTACATCATTTGATGGGCTCGGTGTTGGAGTAGGTTTTTGTTCTTCTGTTATTGGTGGTTCTTTTATATTTGTTTCTTTTTTAGGAGCAGCTATAGCCAATATAGAGAAGACACTCAAATGAATTAATACTACAGACCAAAAGATCCAATTTTTAAAAAGATTGTATTCAGTTTTTATGTTTTTATTGTTTTGAGGAAGTTTATCTTGAAAAAGAATATCTTCTTCGGTACTTACATCGATGTGGTATTGATTATTCATAGATTTTTAATGTTATGGGTTTGTTGTTAAAATGCAACTATATTTTTTCAAAAAAAGAATCCATCAAATGGCAACAAGTTTTAAATTCTTCATAATTCCAAATACGACATTCTGTAATACCAGAAATATGGTCTTTTTCGTACCAATTATGAAAATATTTTTCTTTTTGTTTAATGTTGTCCATAATATATTTTTCTAATTTTAATGCTTGGTTTTTGTCTGACATCCAACGTGTCTTCATGACTTTAATGTCAGAAAAATAATTTTTAATAGGGTGAGGTTCATCTGGACCATCATATGTGAGTCGATCCATAGCATCCGAAGAACTAGTAATACCCACTTTATAAACTACTCGAGGTTTCAAATCAACTCGTTTAAGTTTAGCAATATATACTTTATAACGCATATAATTAAATGGAATGTTTACTTTTTTTGTTTGAGAATTTTTTACAAGAACATAAACAAAAATCAGACAGATTACAATTGTCGCATGTTCTCCCCGAATTCAAATAAATATCAGGTCGCCAACAAGCACCTAAAGTGTGTTCTGGGTGGTCCTTAAGATTTAAAGTGGTGTGAGGTTCATTTTTAAAAATAGGAATGTCATAAATCTTATTTTCTACTCTTTCAAAAAAATCATTTTTCTTTTCTTTTTTAGGTTTACTAACTTTTTGTGGTTTTGAGGCTGATTTAGCTTTACGACTTACAAAGGTTTGAAGAAGATTTTCTAGACCACCATGTCTTTCAATTTTCTTTTTGAGCATGGGCCCAAAAGCCATAACCTTCTCTCCAGTGACTGTACAAGTCAAATATGGATGAGACGTTAGTTTGTCTGTGGATTTATAATGTTTAACTTCTTTTTGGATTTGTTCTTGTGTCATCATCCTATAAGAATAAAGGATGTTTTGTTTTTAGTCAAGGAAATAAAAAAAAAATCCCCTCTAAAAGAAGGGATTTTTAAAACAAATAAATTTATGACAGATATTAAATTTTTGGATTTTTATACTCAACTGTACGAAGAAAGTCTTCAACTGCTTCGTTTGGGCTTGGGAAATTGTCCCAAAAAGCTTCTCCATCTTGATGTTCACCTTCTTTAATCCATGATTTCAACATTTGGAGCATTTCATCTTTAACGGTGTGTTTAAGAGTATCAAATTCATGTTTACTAGAAGATTGCTCTTCTTTCATTTTTTGATCATGCCACTGATCTAAACTTTCATCTTCGTTAATAAAATTATTATAAAATTCATCAAATTTTTTCATATATTTTATATTTATTGTTAAATGTTGTTTTTTTCGAAAATATTTTTCAACGACTCATACAATTCTTTAGCAGATGAAATACTTAAAATTTCTTCAGAAAGAACCGACCCAACATGAAAATTTAAAGTAACTGTAGGTACTGGAATGTCTGGACCATTTTTTGCTGGAACTGGTGTTTGGGTTTTAAATGCAGTTGCTTTTTGACATACCTTACCGTGTGTAGTTTTAATTTCCATAGTCTTTATCATAAGTTTTTTTTTAATTTTAGTCAACCTAAAAGAATAAATATATTATATGCCTATTAATAACACCGATGAAATTTTGGATGATGATGATGTAGTACCAACTCCTGTAGTACCAACTCCTGTAGTACCAACTCCTGTAGTACCAACTCCTGTAGTACCAACTCCTGTAGTACCAACTCCTGTAGTACCAACTCCTGTTTCTAATTTTACAGAAATTGAAAGACGCCGTAAACGTAATTTAGGGTTTTAAGATTTAAATTTATAATAAGCGACCATAAGAAAAATGGTCATGATTAAACCCAGGCTGTAATTTAGCACTAAAAACAAAATAAAAGATTGTGATAGAACTAAATACATTATACCTGAAATATATCCAATCATAGATATTATTATATAAAGTAAAGAAAGATCTTGAACAGATTGAGTTTTGAATGTTTTATAAATTTGTGGAATATAACAAATTATAAAACAACTTGCCATAACCATTCCAAAGAAATCTTTTAAAATATTAAGCATATCCTATTAATCTTGTTTTTGGGGGATTTTCTGGTGTTTCTTTTTTAGGTGGATTTTTTTTATCTTTCTTAGAATTCAAATCTTTTGGTAAATTTGAAGAATTTTTATAATGAGAAAGAAATGTATTTTTAATTGGTTCTATTTTCATTGGTAATTGGTGTCTCGAGTAGGAATCGAACCTACATTTGGACTTTAGAAGAATCCAGTCCTATCCGTTGAACGATCGAGACATATTTTTTTAATACCTTAATCTTATATTTTTTTTCAAATAGATCAAGGTTTTAATAATAAATATTTTATTATGGGAAAAGGTAATAATTCACAACGCAAAGAAAAGAAAAAACCAAAACAATCTGGTTCTAAATCATCGCAAAAAGGAGTTAGTAAAAATAAAGACAAATAAAAAATGGCTCCTGAGGTAGGATTTGAACCTACGACCAAGGCATTAACAGTGCCCCACTCTACCACTGAGTTACCCAGGATTTAATTAAATAATAATATGTTACTTAAACACGTTAAAGATATTATACAAGGAAAAACATCTTTAAATAAAAAAAGATCACCTAAATGGACAACCACGAGAAAACGACATTTGAGTAAATTTCCTACTTGTGCTGTTTGTGGTAGTGATTCTAAAATTGAAGTTCATCATATTCAACCTTTTAATGAGAAACCTGAATTAGAATTAGATTCAAATAATTTAATCACTCTTTGTGAAAATTGGTCTAAAGGGGTTTGTTGTCATTTATTTGTGGGGCATTTAGGTAATTACAAAAAAATTAATCCTAGTGTGATAGAAGATGCTAAACTTTGGAATAGCAAATTAAAAATTTCTCTTGGGATTATTTGAAATTGGCGGACAGAGTAGGATTCGAACCCACGGTACCGTTTAAAGTACTTCTGATTTCAAGTCAGATGCAATAGACCAACTCTGCCATCTGTCCGAATAAAATTGGTGGAGGTGAGGGGAATCGAACCCCTGTTTCTATAATATCCACTAAAAGATACTACATGCTTTAATGAATTTGACATTTGTTGACCAAAGGTTGTCGTGGTTCATTGACCATACTTTTAAAGTCTACCTGTATGTGTGAATAAAGACCACATACCACCTATGACTAGTTTTACCGCGTTAGTCACGTCACTTTCGAACCTCTACGTTTCAAAATGCTTTTAGAGGATCCAGCATTAGGCTCTTAGGCTGCGAGTGCGTAGTCTTCAACACCAGCGAGAAACTCGTCGGCATTGTTGAAGATGTATTCAGCTTCAGCTAAAAGATCAGAAGTATTATCCTCTGCATTTAGTTTTTTAATAGATGTTTAAGGAGGCCAACTATTATCCTCCACATGCACTCTTAGTTTTCAATTGTAGATCGAAAACCTGTACACCCCCATAAATTTCAAAGATCATTACCACTGATTTGCATTGCTGGTTCAGTGGTCAAACCTCTGTAGGATTCCTGCCTCTGGCAGAGATCAAAAAATATTATACCAGAAAGTACTTCATTGGCTACCGTGTTTTTAACACGCTGGACGAAGTTTACTTATCACTCCCTGCCTACTCGGGTCTGGTATAGTTTGATCCGTTTACCCGCGACGTCTCAGGATTAAATCCCCTTTATTAATGGGTGTCGGCGCCGTTTCAGATTTAACCCTTAATTCTACTTAAGGTAATTCTTCATTCAGATTGGGAGGATGAATAATGTGTTTAATCTCGTCCTGAAGACGTTTGATTTCATTATTCCAACCCTTAACCACATCTTTCTTGCGGCGTTTGGTGTCTTCTAGTTCTTTGGTGAGTTGATATACTCGTTCTTGTTTTTCGTTTTCTTGCATATGTTTTAAAATTATAAGAGATTTAAAAATTTTTTCTAATTTACAATATTATTGTAAATTGGTAAGATGAGATTCGAACTCATTATTCCATTACGGAGACGGTTTTACAGACCGTTGCGACACTCCAACTTCGCCGCTTACCAGTAATATACTAACCCATTTAAATTAACTAGACCCAGAGGGATTCGAACCCCCAACCAAGGCGTTATGAGCACCCTGCTCTGACCATTGAGCTATGAGTCTTTAAATTGGTACCCAGGGCGGAGATCGAATCCGCAAGTCCATACGGACAAAGGTTTTTAAGACCTTTATGTTTACCAGTTTCATCACCTGGGCATTTAAAAATTTTTTACTCTTTCAAAAATCTTTTGAAGTATTTTAAAGAAGCTTCAATCTTCTATACCCGAAATAATATCGGAAAAATTAAAAACTACACGCTTTATTTTTCAAAAAAAAATCTTTAGCTTCTTCCAAGGTCGCTGCATCATCATAGGTGTATTCCATGTATTTTACCAGAAGTTCTTGATCTTCTTTGGAATAACCTCTCCAGTCCCAGAAACGATCAGTAAGAATTTGATCTCTTACTCCTGCATGATGAAATTCAAATGGAATCATTTCTTCTGCATCTGCCACAAAGAAATCAGAATCATTTTCTCCGAAGAGTCTTTGTACTTCATTAAGAAATTCTTTTTGATTGCAAGAAGTCACATCTATCCAATGTCCTTCTTCACAATTCTTAGAAGTGACAAGAATTTTATAGGTCACGTTTTTCAATTTCTTTTTCTAATTTAGACAAAAATTCTGTGTGGGCTTTAGGGACTGTCTTGATTTGAAATCCGTATTTCCTTTTCTTCAAATCTTTATATACTTTTTGAAGTTTATCATCTGAAAGGTCTTTAATGTCTGTTTCATAGTCTTCTTCCGAAGAATAATTTTCTTTTTTACTTTCAATAGCTTCTAGAGCATCATCGAATTTCTTAGCTTCTGTTGGCTGAGTCTTATAACCCAATTTAGTCATACGAAGCCAATTATGAACTCTACCATAATTGTGTTTATTGGGGTGGTCTTTGAGAAATTGAATAACAGAAGAAATTTTTTTAGAAACATCTTTAATATCTCTTGCTTCTGTGCGAACCAATTGCCAAGAAATATTAAATTTATTGACGTTCTCGCAAATATAAAAGTCTTTAAAATTCATATGTGTATTTAAGGTAATCTCTCAAAGTCTTCTATAAGATATTGAAATTCTTTTTTTAATGAAGAAATTTGTATAAGAAGATTTTCTTTTTCTTTTTTATTTACTTTTTCTGAATGGTAATTATCCAGAATATGATCTTGCATGCGATTCAAGTCTTCTAAAGAATCATTCAAATCTTTAATATGATCAAACTTGTTCATGATAAACACCAATATAAGGAAGGTTTCTGAAATGTCCGTTATAATCTAAACCATAGCCAACCACAAATTCATCTCCTATATCAAAACCTTTATAATCGGCTTCTACTTCTGCTGCTCTTTGAATTTTTTTATTTAATAAAACACAGGTTTTAACATCCAAAGCTTGTGTTTCAGATATCAATTTGTCTTTGATAGTTTTGAGTGTTAATCCCGAATCTAAAATATCATCCAATAGAAGAACACAACGATGATCAACATCATTGATGGTTTGTTGTCTAAAATTAATTTTACCTGTAGTTTTAGTTCCGTGATAGCTAGAAACACTCCAGCAATCTACCTTCAACGGAATACGAACTCTTCTTAAAAGATCCGCCATAAAAATTAAACTTCCATTGAGAATAGCAACTACAGTCAATTCTTTATTTTCGTAATCTTTAGTAATTTGTTCACCCAATTCATCTAAGCGAGACAAGATAGTTTGCTCGTGAATGAGAATTTTTTCTATATTATTTTCCATATTTTTTTAACAAATAAATTATTTTTTCTGGATGATGTTCAATTTTACACACTAGCCAGTCTTGCCATGTTTTTCCTCCTCTACTGGTATCTATGTAGTTAACAACAAGAAAATTACCAGCTTTGTATTCACCGTAAGAAAGATTTGGTTTATAACTATCAACAAATCTTTCAAATTCTTCTTTTGTTGTTTCTGTAAAATTCATTTAAAAGCTGTTCAAAAATTGATTCAAGTCCCAAGTATAAACACCATGATCACCATCATCAAGAAGAGGACATGTTTTCCCTCTCATAAAATTGTCCCACTTTTCAATCATTTCAAATGGAATAATAGAAATGATTTCACTTTCTTTGATGTTACCATTATTGATTGTTTTTTGTTTTAATGTTTTAATCCAATTTTCCATAATTATTCCCAGGGCCCTTTAATACTACGAAATAGTGTTAAAATTTCTTCAAAATCCTTTTCTTTAATACAAAAATTAGCCCCTGTCTCTAGATCAGTGACTTGTGGGCCCATGAAAGCATCGTATGTTAAAACATATTCTTCCATACACCCAAATCGGTTTTCAAATTCTTCGCGCGTCATAAAAAAATATTATATTGTTTTTATTTTTTTTCTCCAATTTTGCCTAAATAATTTTGTGATGTTTTTATGAGCGTAATTTTAAACGAAGAAGGAAAAGAAGATATTTTAAAACGAGCTTCTTTTTTAAGACTACCCATCACAAGAGAACAACTTCAAGGTAACTTAGAAGTTGTTAAAGAACACATTAAAGATAATGATTATCTTATATCTATTCCTAAATGTTTTCAAAAAATGGTTGTTTCAAGAAATTATTGTTCTTGTTGTTCTTGAGAATCATTACATTCATCATCACGTCGAACAATGCCGTATAGATCTTCTGTGTAAAATTCCTCACATTGAATTTGAGTAATAAAATCATCCATGTAATTAATATGGAGAAATTTTAGTAAAATGTCAACACTAAAATTAAAGATCTTCTTTAGTTAAACCCATAAAAAGAGCTTTAATGAGACTATCCTTTCTCACCCAATCTTCTTCTGAATTTAAATGATCAATCAAGGCAGAAACCCTACCAGATTTTTTAATATTTTGAAGTAAAGAAAAAATAGAAGGTCCTGGGATGCCTTTTGAAAGCTCATGTAAAATAGGTTCCCACTCAGAGGACGACTCTTGAATTTTTTGGTATGCTTTTTCTAAAAATTTTTGATCTTTGTTTTTCATTTTTTTAACCTTTTCTACGACCGCGCGCCGCAGCAGCATCAAATTTCTTTTTTCCCATTCTTTTACGACCAGCAGCAGCGGCGATAGCACCAGCGGCTTTATAAGATACACCCGCAGATTTAGCAATTTTCTTTACAAACTTATCTTTACCTGATTTGTCTTTGGGTCCTTCTAAAAGAATTTGTTCTACTAAAATATCAAAATTCATAAAACTATTTAATCGTTTTTCTTAAATATATTCACAATTATGACTATTTTTGATTCTAAGAATATAACTCGCCTTTACGAAAGTATTTATTATAATGATAATTTAAATTCTAAATTTTGGGAAAGAGGGGAATTTAATTCAGAAGTTCGTGAAAAATTATTGACTATTGCTAAAGAGTTTTATGAATCTTTAGAATTAAACGTACCTATTGTAGATATTCAACTTACAGGATCTTTAGCTAATTATAACTACACAGAGTATTCAGATTTAGATACCCATATTATTGTCGATTTTAAACAAATTAATAACGATACGGATTTAGTAAAAAAAGCACTAGATGGTGCTAGGTTTGTTTGGAACCAAAGACATGATATTGTTATTAGGGGCCATGACGTAGAACTTTATCTTCAGGATGAAGCAGAACAACACACTGCCTCTGGTCTTTATAGTCTTTTAAACGGAAAATGGATTCGTAAACCTAATTACAACCCACCAGAAGTAGATGAAAAGGATGTTAATCTGAAAGAACAAGAGTATGTCAAAGAAATACTCAAGATGGAAGAAAAAGTTTCAGAAGAAAATTTAAGTCCAGAAGATTATCGATCAATTGAAACAAGAGCAAATAAAATTAAAGATAAAATTCAACAAGGCAGAAAGAAATGTTTATCTGGTCCTAATGCTAGTGAGTTTTGTGTAGAAAATTTAGTTTTTAAAAATCTTCGAAACAAAGGAATGATTGAGAAGTTAATTGATATTGCTTCTAAAGCATACGACAAAGCTTTTTCTGAATAATCAATCCCAATTTCTTTTAAAGTTGGAACGATCGTAGTCTTTTCTGCTACGAAAAGAAATTCCTGGTTTAGGAAGAGGTTTACGAATTTGTTTGAGAAGCTCTATTCTGCTTTTAATTTGAAGTTTCATAATGCTAATAGAATAGCAAAAACTTTCAAATTAGTCCCGCTTAAAGTTGTCTTGAAGCAAGGGGGGTTTCTTCTTCGTCTCTAACTCTAGGTGAAGAAGAATATTCTTCTTCGTCTTGAGACATGCCTTCAAGTTCGTCACGAAGGCTTTCTTTCCAGTCTGGAATACCATCAATAGTTTCTGAAATCCAATTAAATAGAGCTTCAATGGCTCCTGGGTTATCTCCAAAAAATTCCCTTAAACCTTGACGATAACCCAAGGCTTCAATCAAATTAGTAAGATCTTGTTCATCATCATAACGAACAGCATTTTTATCCATCCAAGTTTCCATTAACTCATAACCATTCATTTGATCAATACTTTCTTTCATCATTTTATTTTTCTTAGATGATGTTTTTTTCTTATTGATTTTTTTGTAAGCTTCTTCAAGGAGTTGTTGATCTTTGTTTTTCATATATTATATTTATCTTATTTTTTTAATAAAATAAGACACTATAAAAGTTAATGTACCTACCGTATAGGCAATCCAAATAGAGTATAAAAAGGTAATCATATTAAGGTATGTAAAAAAATGTAGGAGTAGCTTGGCCACGACAGTTACCTCTTTCAATTATTTGGCGTTTATCTTGGATATTAAACACCGTATCAGATTGGATATCATGTATTTGATATGTATAGGGTTCGTAAACTCTTAGAGGTTTACATGAATATCTTTGTGTCTGTTGGTGGTTAATTACTTCAGGTATAAAATAAGGTCTAGGACTATATTGAACAGAAACCGAAGAATACTGTGGTTGATAATATGGATCACCGTAAGTTGTGCAAGCTTGCATAAACACTGACAGGATTCCGAGAGTTAGAAGGGTTATTATTTTTTTCATATTTTTATGATCGTCGATTTTAATAAAAATGTCACGTCCAAAAATAAGGAATCGGTCGGTTTGTCCAAGTAGCTTTTTTTACACTTTTTCCAAATTGAAATTCTCTTTTAGCAGTATTGTAATAATTTTGATATCCTTTTACTGGATCGCCTGGAACTATACATTCAGCAAAAGTTTTAAAACATTGAGGATATTCTGTCTCTCCCTTATCAGGGAGATCTGGTGGGTTTACTTTAGCCCAACGAATGAAAGATTCGGTAAAATGTTTTTTGGGTCCAAATCTATATTCTTTTTCTTGGAGAAGACCTTCTAAGTGTTGAATAGTCCAGTTAAAATTGCTTTTGCTCTCTCTTACCCACTTAGCTAGAGGATGATTATAATTACCATAAACACGTGAAGTTCCTTTTTGGGTACGAGGAACATCTAGTTCTTTAAGTCTTTCTAAAGAATAACAATTGGCTATTAATTGAGACCCCTCAATAATAATTTTATTGACATGAAGATCTTGATAATATTCACAAGCTTTAACTGGGTTATTATCTAAACGAAATAAATTCATGATTAATTAAAAATTTTACAAAGATTAGTATATACTGATTCAATGTGTTTTTCACATTGTTCTTGAGCTTTTTCTACACTTTTGAATGTTTTTTTAGTAAATTCAATTTCTTCTGATGAATCTTTAGAAATAAACAAAAAACAATTAAACACAATACCTTTAGATGTCTCTTTATCATCTATTACATAAGTCCACCCTAACGGATGAACATTAGCTTCCACCCAAGAACCAGATTTATCATCAAGATACTTGGTTTTCCATTTTAGTTTATTCATAAATTATCGTCTTACAATTAATACAACCAGAATAAGAATAAGAATTAAGGTATTTAGTTCCATATTTAAATGCTAAGTGAAATTTGAGATTAATCAACTTTTTTTAGACTTTTTAAAATTAGAAGCGAGAGCGTCTGAATAAGGACCAAAAGTTGGAGGAGTTTTAATTTTTATATTTTTCTCTAAAAGAGAAAAATATTTACATCCAATTGTTGTAGCACTTAAAAAATAAAAAAATAAAAAAAATGATACTAGATAATTTCTTTTTCGTTCTTTCGCCGAATAATGTTTTTTTCTTCTTTTCATAATTGAAACATTATTAATAATTCGAGATTTGAATTGCAAATTTTTTATTTTCATCTCTAAAAATAGAAAATTCACCATCCCAACATTCAGCTTCAATTGCTTCGTCTGGGTCGACAGAAAATTTTAAAAAAATTCCAGTTTTTGGTGATTTTACTAAAAAGGAAGAAGGTGATCTATTAATACCAAAAACACAACTAGCTTCCGCTGAAGCAAACCCATTTTTCCATTTAAACATTGAACCACAAATATATTGTTTCATAACAAAAATAAATATAGAGATTTTTTAAAATGTGTCACTTAAAAAATTAATTAATTTCTTCAAATATATAAAATTGTTGAACCTTATAAATTTCTGTCTCTGTTAATCCATCATAAATATCTTTGTCGTGGACTTGATTGTCTTTAATTAATTCTATGAGATCTGTTAAATTTTTATATTGAGTAGAAGTATTATTACTCATTAACATCTCTACTATATTCTTTTATTTCTTTTATCAAAATTTCTTTTAGTCTTTGTAAAGCTAATTCATAAGTTTTCCAAGTCTCATTAATTTTATCATTTAAAATGTATCCTTGGTGTTGAATTGTATATGTTGGAGGTTGACCATAACTCCATATAGTCTCTACCAGCCAATGACAGTCACGATCTTTGTGATGGTCGGGTGCTATTAGAGTATACCATTCATTTGTTAATTTAGTAACTTCTTCAATTAATTCTTTCATATTAAAATAATTTAAATGTTCCATATAGTTGTCGATACGGTGTCACCACACTGTCCACATACGTGATCATCGTATTCATAATCATCATATTGAAATAATTGAACAACACTTTCAAGTTGAATAGTGTTTTCTTTAATGCTTTCTTTAATTTTAACAAAAAGATATTCCAAAATTTCATCTAATTCCTCTTCATTATATTCAGAAACAGATTTTTCATTTACAGAAAAATCAAAAGCTGTGCAACCTGTAGTTTCTACGATTTTGTATTTGGTATTCATTTTAATTTTTAAAGTCACTGGGTTTTATGGGATATTCTACAACCACATAATAACCACCATTACATTTTTCTATTCTTGAAAGTTTACCCTTTGGTAACGGTTTTTTCTTAAATGCTTTATCTACTACACACCACACATCTTTATATTTTTCAAGTTTCAAATACTCTTCTATACATTTTTGGTAACGTTTCGGAATTAAAAAATGTTTTTCTGGTACCCAATGCTGTTTAGTGTCTGGATCAATAATTTTCGGATCAGGGATATTAGAAATATTAAGAATACCGTCTCCATCTACACCCATATCACGATATCCATCATTCCTCTCATAATGAAGATACTCTTCTATTGCTTTTTTAATTTCCCAAGCAATAGTACCTCTTATCATTTCCTTACACCCTACACCAAATGATGAGTTAGGATGATCAAGATGGGGTCTAATTTTCTTATTTTTCCAATCTTCACTTTCTTTTACAATCACTCCACTTTCATCATACTCATTATTATATTGATCATAGAAACCACCATGACCATCATATTTTCTCTCGGCATTAGGAGGAAATGCAATAGACCTTATCACATTTTCTATGTATTGACCTTCACCATATGTAAATCCTCTATCCCAATAAACTTCATCCATAGCCATTTTAATTTGACCAGATTGGAGACGAGAATATGTCTCTAAAGCTGAAATGAGAACAATTAAATGTTGTTTTTCAAATTCAACTTGAATTCTTTTAGGTTTTTTATCATTCATGTTGAAATATTAAATTAATGTTAACGTGATATCAACATCCTTTTTTAAAAATTTCTTCTGTTGTAACTGTACTCAAAAGAGTAACCGACTCCCCAAAATCTGTTACTTGATATTTAGAAACTGTAAAACCTTCATTATAATACAATGCTTCTAAATCAGGATCAAAGAGTTCTTTATCACAATAAAGAATATCAGATTGAAAAGAAGGTTGTTGGTTTTTGTTGTCACTCTCGACGACAGAAATTCCATCAACGAGACCATTAATTATAGCTGTATTATTCATATTTTAGTAAATTATTTTTAACTTCTTCCCAAAGGGAAGGAATGTCATAACAAATTTCATTTCCGTCTTTATCGCTAGCCAAATTAACTTTGTTTGTAAAACCAACTCTCTCGTAAAGATACCAATCAATCCAGTCTTTGCCTTCCTTATCAAACACAGAATTTAATAAATTAGTAATAATATTTTGATATAGTTCATCATAATCCATCAAATTTACTCCTAATTTGTATATAGAATGTGACCTTTCACTAACCTTTTCTAAACCCTCAATGATAATTTTAAATTTTTCGTATGTCATAATCTTAGGTCCAAAAGTAATCTCTATGTTTAATAAATTCAGTCAACACTTCTGTGTCTTTTTTATCAATTAATTCTTCAATTCGATTTACCTCACCATACTTCACTTCATACGGGATTCCATCATCTTTAAACTGAAATATTTTTTTACCGTTCTCATCTATAATTTCTTCAAACATATCATCAATAGATGGTGATTTTGGATAAGCCTCTTCTTTCTGTTTTTCTAGCTGAGGTCTCTGTGTGGTTATCCAATTATATGAAAGTTCTAACCAATGTGCAAACTCCTGATGATACTCTGTTGCAGACCAATCCACTACACCATCAACATACTCCTCTTCATAGAAAGTCTTGATGAACTCAAAATTAACATTTAAGATCAATGACGATATATCACACCATTGTTTTGGAATAGCTTTACGGAGTCTTGAGTGTTGTGGTTTAAAAATTGGCTTTAGTTTATCATAATACCACATACTCCATCTATACGGAAGAATATCCCATACACCCCAAACACCAAACTTCTCAAATGTAAAATTACGAATACTAGACCATAAACTAGTGTGTTCGGTAAATTCCTTCAAACAATGATTTCTTGCTGTAATTTTTTCTTTTTTCATAATTATAAATTTCAATTTTCATTTTCTAAAAGGACAATCACTCACCCAATTATCGCATACCAAACATTCTCCATTATGATCTGGATTACATGGTAATTGAAATATGTTGCCCATTACTTCAACATCATCACCACTCCATACACCTCTATAATCTTTTTCATTAACCTTTGCATGAAAAGCAGCATCCAGAAAAACTATTTCAGCTTCATAATTTTCGTTAATAAATTCTGCTGAATATGAACTA
>OCVQ010000098.1_pt1 | contig 74543 bp, 91 predicted proteins | sample 1539061 | NCBI WGS metagenome assembly OCVQ01 (sample SAMEA3355526, study PRJEB22509) | marine metagenome | biome: marine; feature: river plume; material: water | place: USA | collected 2010-08-08 | depth 0.5 m | reverse complement strand
GCCATGCGGCACGTGATGCTATTGAATTGGTAATGAGTGTTGCTACTGTTGAACAATGGAATGGCTTTTACAGACGAATCTTAATTAAAGACTTGCGTTGTGGTGTGAGTGAAAAGACAGTAAACAAAGTAGCTAAAAAGTTTCCGCAGTATGCTATTCCTACATTTACATGTAGCCTAGCACATGACTCAGCTAACCATGAAAAGAAGATGGTTGGTAAGAAACAAATTGAAGTTAAGCTAGACGGTGTACGTGTAATAACTATTATACGTGGCAACAAAGTAGAAATGTTTAGCCGTAATGGTAAACAGTTTCATAACTTTGATCACATCATTACTGAAATTGAAGAAGTACTTAAAGACAACCAAGCACCATATGATCTTGTGCTAGACGGTGAAGTAATGAGTGCTAACTTCCAAGACTTAATGAAACAGATACATCGTAAAGAAACTGTCCAAAACAGTGATGCAGTATTACACTTATTTGACATTTGTCCATTAACTGATTTCCAAAAAGGTAAATGGGATAAACCACAGAGCTTTAGAAGTGCGGCAACCAAGGCTTGGGTAGAAAAACACTCAAGCATTTTAAAGCACGTACAAGCACTTGAGTGGGAGGATGTAGACCTAAGTACTCCTGAAGGTGAAGAACGCTTTGTAGAGCTTAATAAGACGGCTGTAGACGGTGGTTACGAAGGGGTTATGATCAAAGATATTGATGCACCCTATGAATGTAAGCGAACTCACGCCTGGTTGAAGGCAAAACCATTTATTGAAATTACACTAAAAGTCGTAGACGTTGAAGAAGGCACTGGACGTAATGAAGGCCGACTTGGTGCCATAATAGTAGAAGGAGAAGACGATGGATACAATTATCACCTTAACTGTGGAAGTGGTTTCACTGACGATCAACGTAGTAGCTTCTGGGCTGACCGTACTAACGTCATTGGTTCTTTAGTAGAAATTAGGGCAGATGCTCGTACTAAATCACAAGATAGTGAAACGTATAGTTTACGTTTTCCAAGATTTAAAACGTTCCGTGGCTTTGACTCTAACGAAAAACTTTGATAACATAAGTCATCATTTTTAGTTGACTTTTTATCTTTTTGCTATATAGTTACTGTTACATTAGATTTTTGAAGGAGAGCGTCAGATGGGCATAGGAATAAAAATTCCAAAAAAGAAGAAGCCGGTTACTAGGCGAGTGTCTAATAAAGGCGGCGAACCAAACTATGAAGGTGCCGCAGAGCTAACTGGTGAACAGTATGGTCGACTTAGAACATCGGCAATGGACTTCTATCGCATGGAGTTTAAGCCAAGTGATTTTAAACTTTGGGTATTAGCATACTGCAAAGAAAGTCCAAAGTGGAAAGACAAAGTAGACAGTCTTAAAAAACTTCCTGATCATGAATTTCGTTCTTCATTGGGCGGGACTTGTCGAATGGCAACTAAAGGCTTTCCAGACTTTCACGAAGGATATGCAAAACACTGGCTTGGCCTTGCAGGTACAATGGGCGAGATTAAACCTACTTCAGATTTTATTAACAAATATCTTAAAGAACTACAAGTTAAAGCTGATGAAATTGTTACTGAGCTAAAAGTAAAAGCAGACATAGAAGCTAAGAACGAAAAGAAGAAGCCAACTATACAAGAACGTATCTATGCACAAGCATGTATAATGTCTGAAGAGATTGATTATTGGTTAGACAGTTGGTGCGAAACACAAGAGAAGTTTGATAAGAAAAGTATGGACATAAGTAAGCACCTACGTAAAGTTGGGTGTACACAAGCACATGCTCGTAAGATTAAAGACTTTTACATTGGTGAAATTGAAGAACTTGATAATGTTGTAAACTTTCCAAGTAAAGCACAACTAGACAAGATGAACGAATATGATCAAGAAACATATCAACAATACAAAGAAGCATATTCTTGCTACAGTACAAAAGCACTTAAAATAAAATTAGAAGCATTCCGTAATGTAATGGGCTCACTAGAAGTTGTTGTTGAAGCCGCTAAAGCTACACGTAAGCCACGTAAACGTATTGTAAACAAAGAGAAGCTCGTTGCAAAATTAAAGTATGCAAAACAAGATGACAAGTTTAATTTAGCAAGTATTAATCCGCAAGAGATTGTATATGCTTCAGAGCTTTGGGTGTTCAATGTTAAGACACGTAAGATAGGACGTTACCTTGCACAGAACCTTGATCCTATGCGTCAAGGACGTGAAGGAAGTGGTCTTGGTATTAAAGGAACAAGCATTACAGGCTTCAATGAAGAAATGAGTATACAGAAAACTATACGTAAACCTGAAGAAAAACTTGCAGAAATCAAAGGCGCAGGTACACGTAAACTAAACAAATTCTTAGAAGAAATCAATGCTGTAGACATCAAACTTAACGGTCGTATTAATCCTGATACTATTTTGTTAAAAGTCATTCAGTAAGCTAACTGGATAAATAATAGTATGGAACATAGTGACATTCAACATAACGACTTATTAGTAATCAAAAACGGCTTGAATCAACTTAATCAAGTTATTGAAACCATTGCACAACGCGAAGCAGTTGCTCCTGGAGTAGAGGGCATGGCTAATGATTCTATTACAGGGGATCTAGTACACGGCGGAACTATTTCAGCATTTAAAAGTGTTGGTATTTACGACCAAGCATCTAGTACTACTTTACTAATCAAAGACGATAAAATCGTTGTAGACAATATTGATGCAGTTGAGTTACTAGGTGACATTAAAGTTGAAAAGAATTTAAACGTTGGCGGAACTATTAAAGCACAACGTATTGATGCAGTAGAAATTAATGCAGAAGTAAGACATGAAAGAACAAGTCCTTTAGAGTTTAAGTGTAGCGAAAGCGATACACCATACGGCAAAGGATTGATGTGGACAGGATTTGGACACACTAGACAATTAGTAATGCAGGCTAATCCAGATAGAATTTGGAGCAGTGAATCATTTGATTTACATACAGACCAACATTATATGATTGCAAATACTAGTGTACTAAGTTCAGATACATTAGGCTCAGGTGTTATGCACTCTAGTTTAACTAGTGTGGGTACACTAAGAAATTTAAAAACCGAAGGCAATATGAACATAGATCAGTTCATCTTCTATGATGGAGATGGAATGAGATTAGGGGTTGGCATAGATGCTCCGAACGGACAACTTAGTGTTGCGAGTAACGAAGCTGAATACATAATTGATCCTGGGTTTGATAGTATCAAAGCAGGAACGTACACAACACATGATTTAGAATTAATCACAGACGATATTACAAGAATCAAACTTAAATCAACTAATAAGATTGAAGTTGGTTCTGATACTGATACAGTTACAACTTTTAAAGGTAAAGTTGGTATTGGCATTAATAATCCAGACACTTCATTAAGTGTTGCGTCCCCAATCAAAGTTCAAGGTAAGAAAATTGAGTTCGGTGAACGTATACCAGACAATGGCATTTATAACAGAGGTGATTTGATATTCAACACACAACCTAGTCCAACAGGATATGTAGGATGGGTGTGTATAAGAGAAGGCACCCCAGGAGAGTGGAAACCCTTTGGTGCTATTGGAGCATAAAAGCGGTGGACATAAAAAGTAAAAAATTCGATAGAGAAGTTACACTATGGGCATGGTTAGGTCGCATTGCGCCTATGACTGCACTACTAGTACTAGCGATAGTATCAACTACACAATATAACGATTACACAGATGTATTGGTTACAGGCATTGCTGTTACCTTTGGAACTATTGCGTTCTTTTGGTGGTGGTGGGTATTAAGATCTGTAGGTATACTTACTAACCTATTAAATACTACATCTGAAAGATTTACTGAAGTTGTTACTGAGCTAAAAGAAATTAGGAAAGATGTAAAAGAACTTCCGATTAAAACAACTCCTAAGCGTAAGTACGAACGTAAGCCTAAAAGTCAAAGTTAAAACCAAATACTAAACCTGTTGTTTCACCTTCAAGTGCAGGCATAAGAAACATATTGTTATAGTTTAATCTTACCATTGGTGCAATATCATACTTCCATAAGTATCCTGATACAAGTCCTACGTCAATAGATAGTTCTTCTTCTGTATACTTGTTAACTAATGGAAAGTTGACTGCTCCAAATGCACTCAGCTTATCTAAACTGTTATAATAAAATCCTGTAACTGTTCTTTCTGTTTCACATTTTACGTATGGATGAACTTGATTATAATCTTGTTCTAATCCAATGTGTAAAGACAAGGCAAGTCCTACTGCCAGGCAACTCATGGTCGTGCCGTCCGTATTGTATTTTTCATATTATTCCTGTGGTTTGTTATCGGGTGGTAAAAGTGGTGGAGTGTTTATCGGTTGATACATCTCGGGTATCTCACCGTTTGGCAAACTTCCGTCAGGCTGTCTAAGTTTTTCTTTATCCTGATCCAAGTGTTAAACTCCCTCTGCCATTATAATAATCACTCATGCTCATATTAATTAGTTGTTTCTTTACACCAAAGTTTGCGTTGGCTGAACTTGTTAATAACTCATCAGACTTAAATACTGCAATGCTATCATTTTGCTGTCCTTGAGTTGCTCCATCATGAACATCACCAACAACTCCTTGACTGTATCCATATACTAAGTATTCACCAACAACTCTAAGTTGTCCTGCTTGGTAATATTGAAACTCAACTGAGTCGCCAACTACTGTAGTTCGGATATATTTATATAACTCGCCTGTGTCGAGTGCATTGTGGAAGTATCCATCATTGTCTGTTTTGATTTTATTCAAACAGTTTGTTTCAGTCATACCATCATCAAATTGATGTATAAACCCACCTATGTTAGTTTCTGATCCACCTATTGGAGTAAAATAGTATTGGAGTCGTAGTCTTGTTGGATACCCGTAATGTTCTCTAAGGTGGTTAGTAAATGTAGGTGCTGTAGCATGTGAGTTAACAAAATTACTACCACTGTCTGCCCAAAGAAGACTCCACAAGCTACTTCTATCTGGAGCAGAGCCACTTGCCTTTTGCCATCTGTATAATGCAATATCTGATCCAGTATTATTTGTTATAGTACCATTGAGTACTGACAAACTATTTGTCATCTGTAGTGAAACACTTTCTGAAGTGCCTAAATAATTAGGATTACGTGCTACGTTATAACCTGCCGTATTAGCAAGTAAGTTTGCAACTGTAGTCGCATCATTATTAGACCCATTGATTACTACTCCTGATCCGTTTGTGTAACCAACGTTATTTGTCCAAACTATTTGTCTAAAATTGCTAAACGCAGTTAGTTTAGTGCTACTGTCATATGTAGTATCGTACAACTGGAAATATATATAATGATAAGTTCCGCCTGAAGCTACTGTTGGTAGTGCATTTATTTGACTTGTAAAATCAATACTGCCACCGGCAGGAATAAGTACACCAAACTCATCATCTGTAATTTGTCTTTTTGTAGTTAATTTTTGACTTCTACTTCCACCAACATATGCTCCTGCATCAGAAAATTGAAACTTAGCTTTTCCGTATAAGAAGTTTACTCTGTTGGCTACGTTGCCTGGATCTGTTATAACATAAACAGGTACAGCAGTTCCGCCTGTTGTGTTATCTGATTTAATATATCCAGCTAGTACTCCTGTCTCTGAACCTGTATATTGAGAAAGATCAATAGTCATTATATTACCATCAGCTGTACCGTTGTTAGTTACTCCTGTTGTAAGTAAGTCAACGTTTCCTGGGTCAGATGTTGAACCCCAGTATAAATTACTGTTATCCCAAATTCCAGAAGTCTTTGCCAAAACAATAGTCATGTCATCGTTTAATGCTAATCCTGCTGTGTATTCTTGAGCATTAAACTGTAATCTATCATTGGAGCTGTTAAATGCCATTGAAGCTAAGAAATAGGCTGGGCCACCGTCTGTTGCACTAGAGTTAGAATTTTGTGATCTAAACTCTGACATGGATATAGGATTAGATCCGCCGTACTCTGTTTGTAGATCTGAAAAACTAATTTGACCACTGCTTGGTAAAGCCATTTATCTCTTACCTTTTAAAAATTCTATTTCTTGCTTTAATTCTTTGATTGCTTCTACCAGCAGTCCTACAACTTTATCGTATTGTACACCTAAGTATCCGTCTTTGTTACTGCGAACAATTTCTGGTAACACTTGTTCTACGTCTTGTGCAATTAGTCCTGTGTCGTTTTTCTTAACAAAGTAACCATCTTCGCCACCGTGTTGTTTCATGTATGCTTCAGTCCAATCAAATGTTACACCATTGAGTTGATTAACTTTGTCTAGTGCATTTGGAATGTTAGAAATGTTTTCTTTAAGTCGTCTGTCTGATGAATAGTATGCTGTGATGTTGTTAGTAGCTCTAATCTCTCCAGTAGTTCCTGAAGCGGCTGTACCAACACCTAATGAATCGTGTTGTACATCATCATCTGTGTCAAGTGTTAATAGTTTACGTTGTGAACTTGCACCTGTTACTGTAGATGCCGCTAACAATGTTCTTGCTTGAGCAGGTAAAGCAAATACAGAAGCAGTACCTGATCCTGTAAAATATATTCCTTTGTCTGCCGCAGAAGTTAATCCTGCTATTGCGGCTAAGTCTGCATCATATGCTTGTACGTTTACTCCAATGTCTGCGTCAACTACCATAGTTGAATCGTAAGCCATTACGTCTGAGCCAATAGCAACACCTAATGCTGTTCTAGCATCACTTGCAGATGTGCTACCTGTTCCGCCTTTAGCAACTGGAACTGTTCCTAAACTAATGTCACCTGCCGCAGATAATGCAACTGGAGTTGTGGCACTAACTGCTACTGTGCCTGTTGCGGCTGGCAATGTAATAGTTACATCGGCAGTACTTGCAGGACCTATTAGTGTTGCTTTGTTAGTACCGTTGTTTGTTCCTTCTAAAAACTCAATCTTACCACCTGTTGTAGCAGTAGGAGATAGAATAGGATCAGTTAACGTTTTGCTTGTTAGTGTTTCTGTACCTGCTATGGATACTAGAGTTGCGTCTGAAACCGCAGTATTAAGTTCTGCAAAGGTTCCTGTTACAGTATTATCAGTTAGGTCAATACTTTTATTTGTAAGTGTATCAGTAGTTGCTCTACCAACTACAGTTTCGTCACTGACCGCAGTATTAAGTTCTGCTATTGTACCTGTTACAGTATTAGTTGTTAAACTAATTGACTTGTTTGTAAGTGTATCGGTTGTTGCTCTAGCTACTACTGTTTCGTCACTAACGGCTGTATTCAATAATGCTATGGTTGTCGTTAGTGTATTGTTTGCTAAGTTAACACTTTTATTAGTCAACGTATCTGTTGTGGCTTTGCCTACGAATGTGTCGTTGCTATCGGGCAATGCCCAACTGTTACTTGCACTAGGTTTAATAGCGGCTATGATTGGTGATGTTAAAGTTTTGTTTGTTAAAGTTTGTGAACCTACAAGTGTTGTTACAGTACTGTCTATTGCCCATGCAATAGTGTCTGTTCCAGGTGTTGTTGTAATATCAATACCTGTTCCACCTGTTAAGTTTAGAATATCTTGAATGTTGTCAGCAACAACAGGACTTGCTCCTGATACTTGAATAGTTTTAAATGCGTTCTTTGCTCCACCGTAATCAGCAGTAGCAACTCCGCCACTTGTGTATGCACTAAATCCTGTGCCGTCAACTGTAGTTGTTAATTGTGCATCTGAATACAAACTAAATGTAGTACTAGTTAGTATGTCCATAAAGTATTCGTTACCGTTAACGTTGGTCATTCCAACTACGTCAACTAGTGTTACTTCTGTACCATCTGTAAATGCGTGAGCGTTAGTTGTTGTAACTACAGGAGGATTAGCCGCTGTAATATTACTAATTGATTTACTAACACCACCTACCAATGCCGCAATAGTCATCTGGTTTGCGTTGTCTCTAGTAATAATCATGTTACCACCAGCAACTAAAGTAATATCACTTGCAACGTTATTAACATCAGTTAATCTAATTGCAGTAGTCGACAACGGAACACTTAAATTATAGTCAACATCGAACTTAAATGTGTCTGACGCTAAGTCGACACTATTCCATGCTACACCATTTCCACGTATAAAGTTAATACTATCAGTTACATTATCCGCCTCAATAGTCTGCTCAAGAGTCGTTCCATCAGGTGAATAAAGTTTAACATATCTAAAAAAATCGTAGTAAGCAGTCATGTTCGTATTTGTTCCTTATCTATATTGTATTTATTAAATAATGCTATGCTTGTAATTGGCAACGGTGAAACTAGATATAACATTGATTTAGGTCTGTTTAGAGATACTAAAGTAGGATGTAATGCTCTGTATAGAGATTATACAGTAGAGCATTTAGTCTGTTGCGACAAACGAATGGTCAAAGAAGTACTAGAAGCAAATACATTTAAGGGTACTTTATATACTCGTAAAGACTGGTTTAAAGATTTCAAAGGAGTCAAGTGTTTACCTGAATTACCTTATCAAGGTACAGCAAGACCAGACGATCCTTGGCATTGGGGCAGTGGTCCTTTTGCTGTACTAATCGGAGCAAGATTAGCATATGAATGGAACCAACCAGTTAACCTAGTAGGGTTTGATTTGTACAATGGAAATATTTACAAGGATACTAAAAACTATGCCAAATCAGATGCAAGGCCAGTTGATCCTAGTTATTGGATACATCAAATGAACAAAGTGTTCGAACACTTTCCTAGTGTTACATTCAATTATTACTCTACAGAAAAATGGCCAGATAAGTATAGTAACATAAAGAATTTTAATTTAGAGGAACTTAAATGAACTACGAACCAAAACATCATAATGCGTTCCCTTCGCTGATCACTAGTTTTGATATTGAAGGACACGAGAGTGAGAAGACTTGTGTAGATATGATTGATGCTTTTAATGAGTATGGTGCAGATCATCCATTAGTTGCAAAAGGAAAAAGTAGTTATCAAAAAGGTGACGAACAGTTTTTAAACGATCATAAACTTATTCCTCTTTGGAAAACTATACAAGAATGTGTTGATGTGTATACACAGCACCTTGGAGTTGACTATACGTTACTGTCAACTAGTTGGTTTAATTCTTTATATAGAGAAGGAAGTGTTGATGCCCACAGACACGAACGTAGTATTATTAGTGGAGCATACTATCCATACGTAGATCAAGGTAGCTCTCCTATTGTATTTAGAAACCCTAACCAAGTAAACTTTATGAACTATTCACCAATGGGGTTAACAGACTACAATAGATATGAATTAGAATGTTTTCCTAAAACAGGATTACTAGTTTTGTTTCCAAGTTGGATGGAACATCGTGTTATACCAAACCAATCAGAAAAAAGATACACAGTTAGTTTTAACACAATTAGACACAGTGATAGAGCCGCATTTATGAACATACGAGATTATAGGATTGACCCGCATGAAAGCACAGATAGTTGATGGACCGTTTAGGAAAGCAAACTACCCTATCTTTCCTACACTAGTACAAGTTTACGATTTACAAGAAAACCCTAGTAACATTGAGATAATCAATTACATTGATGATCAAGAGTTAACCGAATGGCCAAAAGATATTGGCGATGGTTCTTCAACTAGTCAAAACGAAATGAATGTACTTGATAACTTTGAAATTAAAAAAGATATTGAAAATTGTGTAAACGAATATTGTATTGATGTTGGACTAGACAAATTAGAAATTGGAAAGAGCTGGCTTAACATACAAACACAAAAAGGTTACATTGCTCCGCACAGACATGAGCTTAGTATTATTAGTGGAGCATACTATCCATTTGTAGAACCAAACAGTTCACCATTGGTTTTTGGAAGTCCAATACTAGGTCCTAAAATGAGTGAGATACACAATCAAGCTACAGAGTATACTGCTAACGAAATGGAATTTGATGTACGTACAGGTTTCCTTGTATTATTTCCAAGTTGGTTATATCATTATACAATCCCAAACCCTTCATTAAAACGAGTAACCTTAAGTTTCAATACCTACCACAAAACACTTGACAAGTAGTAATTTTTAATATATAATATTACACATGTTAGAGGACTTTAATGCGTCGACCCTCTTTAAATACTCCGCCGTTAATTATATAGGAGAATATTATGGCTTATTATAGTACTAAACATTACGGACACAACATTGGACTGTCAGCAGTCTTTAGACAACCAAATGCAGATCATTCACATTGTCATTTACTACATGGCTACAGTTTAGCATTTACATTTAAGTTTGGTTGTAATGAATTAGATAATAAAAACTGGGCAGTTGACTTTGGTGGACTAAAGCCTTTAAAGAAGTGGTTAGAGGATCACTTCGATCACAAGACAGCAATTGATAAAAACGATCCACACTTGGACAAGTTTATGGAACTACAAGAACTTGACCTAGCAGAGATTGTTGTAATGGATGGTGTTGGTGCAGAGAAGTTTGCCGAACATGCATTTAATTTTGCAGACAAGCTAGTACGTGAAGCAAGTAATGATCGTTGCTATTGCGTAAGTGCAGAATGTGCAGAGCATGGTGCTAATTCAGCAATATACGAGCAGTAAGGAAATAGAATGATTTGGGAACAAATAAACGAGGATCGTAAAAAACTTAAGGTAGCACATTATAAAAATGCGTTTCCAGATGCACTAGACGATATTAATTTTACAACACTAGTAGAAGTAAATCAATATAAGTCTACAGTTTCAAATGTAGATGAATTTGTAAAAGGCAGTACACATATTCCTGATGTAGGATCAGACAAACGTGTACAAAAATATTTGTTAGAGTTTCAAAAAAACTATGACAGACATGAAACTGAAGCTCACTTCAATGCTAGTATGTTCTTTTCATTAAGTGACGGACATAATAGCTTGTTCCTACATAATGATTACGAAACTGTTTTGCTTATACAAGGATATGGTGAAACTGCATATCTTGTAACCGATGCAGATACATTTAGCAAACAAATTTATCATTGTAAACCAGGCGATGCTCTATTGTTACCAAGACTTACAAATCATAAACCTTTAATTTTAGGTCCAAGAGTTACGCTAAGTCTAGGTGCAAATCCTATGAAAGCAATGACTTCTAAAAATTATGGTCCAGTTAATACATCAATGTAGAGGAAGTTAAATTGCCTAATCACGTAGTTTGTTTAAAACACGGTAAGAAGTATTCAGCAGAATATGTTAACGTTCTTTATAGAATGGTAACACGTAATCTTACTGTACCACATAATTTTGTATGCTTTACAGAAGATCCAACAGGACTTGACATGGGTATACAAGTTAAGCCTTTGCAGTTAAACAGTGACATTAATGGTTGGTGGTACAAGACAATGTTCTTTAACCCAGACTTTGGGTGTTATGGTACTGTATTATTTTTAGATCTTGACGTTATTGTATTTGGCAATATTGATAAATTGTTTACATACAAGCCAGGTGAGTTTTGTGTGATACGTGATTTTAATCGTAGTGTACAAAGCCAATGGGATCGAATGAACTCAAGTTGTTTTAGATTAGAAACAGGACAACATGCAAATGTATATCACGAGTTTATGTCTAACCCGAAACAGAATGCAAGTAAGTATCACGGAGACCAAGATTGGTTGTATGCTAATGTAAAATCTCAATATAACTTTTGGCCAGATGAATGGATTCAAAGTTATAAATGGGAAATGCGTGGACGGCCTGAGATGAACAGATACAATGGTAAACGTAACTTTGTTGCTCCGGGTGAACCTCAAATATTACCTGACACAAGTATTGCAGTATTTCACGGAGACCCTAACCCAAAGGATTGCATTGATCCTTGGTGCAAAGAGAATTGGAAATAATGGACAAATATATTTTTGATGTTGATGGAACACTAACACCGAGTCGTGGACTAATTGACTTAGAATTTAAAATGTTCTTTAATACATTTTGTTTGACACATGATGTATATCTTGTTACAGGTAGTGATAAACCTAAAACTGTAGAACAAATAAGTGAAGCAACATACAATCTAGCAAAACGTGTTTACAACTGTTCAGGCTGTGATGTATATGAAGCTGGAACCAATGTCCATCGTAGCGATTGGACACTACCTGAAGATGCTCGTGATTGGTTGAATATTGAACTAGACAAAAGTAAATTTGTTCTACGCACAGGTAATCATATTGAAGAACGACCAGGTATGGTTAACTTCAGTATCGTAGGCCGTAATGCTACACTAGGTGAACGTAAATTATATGTTGAATGGGATGAACACAACCTAGAACGCAAACATATTGCGGCACAGTTTAACTTCCGTTTTCCTAAATTAAAAGCAGTGATTGGAGGTGAAACTGGTATGGATATATTTCCAAAAGGATACGACAAAAGCCAAATTATAAGAGATTTTGATCCAACCGATACCCTACACTTTTTTGGTGATGCAATGGGACCTACAGGAAATGACTATCCTTTGAAAAAAGTAATCATTGACAATGACCTAGGAATATGCTATAATGTAAACAGTTGGAAAGATACTAGAGAACTGTTGAATGAAAAAAAATACTAGCTTTATAAAATATACTAAAATAGGTGCAGTAGCAGTCCTAGGACTAGCTTCGAGTTATGTTGCTGGTACATTTACACCTAACAATTGGACTGTAACTAAGATAGTTGCAAAAGCAGAAGAAAAGATTATAGAAGAATGGAACGATTTTGGTTTCATTGAACCCTCAATAGAATATACTAACAATGCTCAATTTGTACTTGGAGTATCACGTTGTATTGATTTTATTAATTTACATACAGAAATAGATAACCGTGTGCCACGTGACATTATTGTTGCAATGGCTATACTAGAAACAGGTTATGGTAAGAGTAGATTTGCACTTGAAGGCAATAACTTATTTGGTATACGTACATGGGACAAAGATACACCACAATTGAAACCTTTGGAGTTGCCCAATGCGGCGTTTGGTGTTAAAATGTATAAAACAAAGTGTGCTTCTGTAAAAGATATGATTCACACTATTAATACGCATCGTGCGTACATAGACTATAGATTAGAACGTGACAAACAAGAAGCAACAGGACTTTTAGATATTAATGCACAAGTAGATCAATTACACAAGTGGAGTACAAATCCAAACTACACAGCATTAGTAAAAGAAAAGATTTTAATATTACAAGGCAAACAACATGACTAAACGTATAGGCTTCGCATGTAAGTACATGCACTCAGATCAAACACAAAAGAAAAAACTACTAGAAGAAATTCAACGCCCACTAAATACACGTAGTACAACAGTACAATGGCTTAACAGGCAAACACGTGAAGTAGCAGAAGAACGCTTGTGGGACATTATGGTACACAACATTCAATCGTACAGTAACTTGATTGAATATGTAGGAGGATTACCTAATGAACTTAGAATGGTTAGACTCGGTAGTGATTGCCTTCCGGTATACACTCAACAAGATTGGTCATATTTTTGGCGAAAGCCTGACGTCCGTGATTACTGTAGTAAACATCTCGCTCCCGTCGGCGACAAGGCAAGGGCCCTCGATGTCCGACTATCGATGCACCCAGGCCAATTTACTGTACTTGCGAGCGACAACCCCGAAATTGTAGATAGGAGCATAGAAGAATTTGAATATCACACCGATGTCATACGCTGGATGGGATACGGCAAGACCTTCCAAGACTTTAAATGCAATGTCCATATATCAGGTAGACAAGGTCCAACCGGTATCATCAATGTCCTGCCAAGACTATCTCAAGAGGCGAGAAACTGTATTACGATCGAGAACGACGAGAACTCGTGGGGGCTCGACGCATCGCTCGAACTTGAAAAACATGTCGCATTGGTTCTTGACATACACCACCACTGGGTGCGTACAGGTGAATACATACAACCCACCGACGATAGATTTTCTCGCGTAGTAGATAGCTGGCGTGGTGTACGACCTGCAATGCATTACAGCTACAGTCGTACTGAATGGTTACCCGAAAACTTTGCACACGACACTATGCCTAACATGGAACAACTACTAGAGTCAGGCCATAAGAAACAAAAACTTAGAGCCCACAGTGATTACTATCCTAACACACTTGTTAATGATTGGGCATTGAGCTTCTTAGAACATGCAGACATTATGTGTGAATCTAAATGCAAGAACCTAGCCAGCATTAAACTATACGAACAGTATAAAGCGTAAATACTATACATTAACTTTTAAGGAGATTATAATGATCGATACTATTAAAGAATGGGTAAGTGAACGTTTTGAAGAACGTACATCGTGGGACGGAGCAATGCTTATTGCTATTGGCGTAATTGTGCTAATTGCAGGACCATTTGCAAAACTGGCGGCTTATGCGGCAATCGCATATGGTGCTTGGACTTTATTCAAATCTGAATAATCACTTTAGACCAATGATTGGCATCACAATTTGCTGATGTCGGTCATTGTATCTACCCTAACATTCAGTTTCTTACGTTGTAATACACCAGCTTTTTGAGCAAAACGCTTAGGATCGCATTTTTCACATACGTGAGAGTAATCATTTGTTAGGCGTTTAGGGTCTACTTGCCCTTTATCACGTGAGAATTCTTCATGGCAGTTGTCACATTCAAAGAATACAATCGTTTTTTTACGCTTGTACGGATGATGTCCACGCTTACCTTTACGCATATAGTATTGAATTTTCTTTTCAGTTCGTAAAAACATAGTAATAGTATTTATAATCACATTCGGATTATAGATTAACAGATAAATAATAGTGATAGGAACAACAATGTCAATAGTAAATTTAACAGACTCAGCCAAAGAACAGATGTGTAGTATGGTTGAAGAACATAAAAAGCCAGCAGTTAGGCTTTCACTAAGGGGCGGCGGTTGTGCTGGATTTAAATACGAATGGACTATGGAAGACGATATTAATACAGAAGATGAAGTAGTTGAGTTCGATAAAGGAAAATTTGTAGTAGATCCGTCTAGCGTGATGTATTTACTAGGTAGTACAATTGACTACAAGAAGGAAATGTTTGGATCTTACTTTGCTGTAGAGAATCCAGGAAGTACTTCAAGTTGCGGTTGTGGTGAGTCAATAGGATTTTAGGGAATAATAAATGTCAAAATTAAATATTAATATTGGTACAGAAGGTAACGATAATACTGGAGATAGTATTAGAGAAGCGTTTAGAAAAGCCAATGAAAACTTTACTGAACTATATGCTGTATTTGGTATCGGCGGACAAATTAGCTTTACAAGTTTAAGCGATGTTCCAGATGTACTAACTGCTTACACAGTACCACAAGCTAACGCAGAAGGTTCAGCAATTGATTTCAAAACATTAGTTGGTGGAACTGGAATGAGTATTAACTCAACTAGTCCAAACCAAATTATTATTAGCAACGTATCAAGTGTTATTAGTACAGATGGTACTCCAAGTTTAGGTGGTCCACTTAATGCGGCCAACCAAGCAATAGCAAACGCACCTGTTTCCCTAGGTGCAGTTAACGCATTGAATTCTACACATGGTACTAACTTTACTATTGATGATTTAATTATTAACAAAGGTTATGCTGATGGACGTTACTTACGTTCAACAGGTTCACCAGGTGGTGACGGACAAATTAGAGTTAGAAACGAACCAGTTGATGCCGCGGCATACACTCTTACTATTACAAGTTTTGCAAACGGTAACGTTGTAACTAGTGGCGGACATGGGTTCAGTACAACTGCAAATGGTATTAGTTACATTTATAATTCAACAGGTACAGATGCAACAGGTTTAACAACTGGAGCAACTTACTTCTTACGTTATGTAAGTGATACACAATTAAGTGTTCACGCAACGTTAGTAGAAGCACAGAATGATGACGACTTAACAAGAGTTAAAATTGGTATTACTTCAGGCTCAGGCACTGGCACACAAACAATGGTTGACGCTGAGTATGATGCAAACTTAGCAGGATACTGGATTAGTACTGAAGCATTACCACGTAAGAGTATTACTAGACGTGAAGGTGATACAATGTCAGGTGCATTGTACTTGCATGATCATCCAGGATCACAAGCAGGAGCAGGATCACCAGGTGGCGTTACAGACATGCAGGCGGCTACAAAATACTATGTAGACAATAGTGCATATCCTTCTAAAACAAACTTATTTGTAAGTACCAAAGGTGACGATGCAATGGCTAACGTTCCAGTTGGTCAAGAAGGTCGTTCATGGAACTATTCATATGCTTCAATTGCGGCGGCTTGTGCTAAAGCACAAGAAATTATTACAACAAGTCCTATTAAAATTGGGCCTTACTCACAACACATTACATATGCCGCTGGACAGAACAACTCAACTGTTGCTTCAACAGGTGTTACAAGTTCAAGTGGTTACGAAGAAGTTAAAATTCTTACAGACGCAAACAAACAATTCATAGTTGATGAAACTATTGCTTACTTGGCGGCTACGTATCCTACTTTACTTTATGATGAAAGTCTATGTCGCAGAGACTTAGGTCTTATTGCTGACGGTATTATATTAGATATACTAGACGGAACATTTGCAAACTATCACAGTAGAAATGCTGGTCTAAGATATTACAGTAGTGCAAGTGGACAGATTGCTAGACGTACACAGTACACAGAAACAATAGCATCACTTAACTTTGCCAAAGCTCTACATGCTAAAGTTATTACTAACGTATTAGAAACTAACTTATACCAAAGTGTTACTACACAGACTACACAGCCAGCACAAGTAGTTGACTTAATTGGTCAAACAGCAGTTGCGGCTAAATGGGATATTATTAAAACAATAGTAACAGGACCAACTATAGCAAGTGCTCCACAACTAGTTGAGGGTAGTAGCTGGACTGTTACCATTACTAACGGTGGTCAAGGATTTGTTGATCAAAATATTGTTTCAAACCAAGACTTAGTTCCTGGTAAGATTATGACATTTGAAACAAGTGGCGCAGTTGGTAGAATTGTATCAACAACAAGAGGTGCGTCAGTTGATACTATTGAAATAGAATTACTTGAACCAATTACTCCAGTAGTTGGTGAAGAAATGAATTACGGTAATGCGTTTTCAATTAAAGATATTAGTGTACACGTTGAATCAGGAACATACTACGAACAGTTTCCAATTAAGATTCCAAACGGTGTATCAGTAAAAGGTGATGAGTTTAGACGTGTTAATGTTAAACCAGCACCGGGCGTAAGTACATCAATTTGGGCTGATACTTATTTTTACAGAGAGCCAACATTTGATGGCATTGCATTAAAAACAGAATACAATCCAAATGCTGTTGAACTATTAACACAGAACAAAGAATTCCTTAAAGACGAAGTTGTAGCTTGGATTGATGCACAGATTGTTATCAACACAGGTATATGGAACGGCTTTACATACGATAATCAAAAATGTGAAAGAGATGCAGGAATCATCATTGACGGATTAATATATGATCTTAAATGGAGTGGTAACGAAAAAACTCACTACAATGCATCAAGATATTATAATGGTGTAGTAAGTTTAGTAGCTGGTCAACAAGCACAAACTACTGCGGCAATGGCACAGTTAAAAGCAATTATTCAAAGTTATGTTTTTGCTAACGCAACATACACAAGTTTACAAAACCCTGTAAGAACAACACAAACAATTGATTCTACAGCAGGTGAAGCGGCGGCAAGTACACAAGTTGGTACATTAATTGATATGGTTGGTGATGTTATTACTAACGGACTACCTAACTTACCAGCACTTGACTCACCAAGTTATGGTTACCATTACTTAACAGATTACAGTAACGCTTCAAGTACACCTAAACATAACAAAGACATGGACGTCTTCTTAATGAATGACGCAACTATTGTACGTAACATGAGTGTCCAAGGACACGGTGGCTTTATGTGTGTACTAGATCCAGAAGGTGTTGTACTTACTAAGTCACCATACATACAAACAGGTTCAAGTTTCTCACAGAGTATTAATAAACAAGCGTTTAGAGGCGGTATGTTTATTGACGGATTTGTTGGTAACTTAAGAACTGTTGTAAACAGTAAATCAGATAACTTTACATTGAACGTACAAAGTGCGGCTGGTGAAGGATTACGAATTAAACGTCCACAAGTACCAAGTCCATTTTATATTAACGGCAAACGTCATCAAGTAAATGCTATTACTAGTTACGACCAAGCGGCAGGTACTGCAACACTTATATTAGATCCAACATCAAACGATGGAACTGGATTTGATCAACCAATGCCAACTAACATTGTATTACAAACAGCTGGTAACAGATCAATGTTGGCAAACGACTTTACACAAGTTAACGATTTAGGTTATGGTACTGTTGCTGTTAACACAGGACTTTCAGAACTTGTTTCACAGTTTACATATTATTGTCAAGCGGCATACTATGCAGGCAGTGGTTCAGAGATTAGATCACTTAACGGTTCTAACGCTTATGGTGAATACGGACTAGTAAGTACAGGTTCAGATCCAAACGAAATTCCAGACATTATTACAACAACTAATAGATTTACATCTCCATTTAAAATCTTTGATGATGGTGGAGTAACTTTTGATCATGCATTAGGTCAGTTGTTTATATATGCATACGACTTTGATGGTGTTCCAAGAACTAATTCAGAAATAGAAATTGATCATGGTGGAACACTAGGAACTACTAGATATGAAATTACAACTGTTGAAGCAATAACACAACCTGGGTCACCTCCGACTGGTGTTGTTAGTAACACAGTTTATAAATTAAACATGGCAACAACAGGTGCTAACCAAACTAGTACTACAGGACTTAAGGCAGTATTAACAAACGGCCAAATTGGTACTATTAGAGTTGGACAAACTATTGAACTATCAGGTGTTGATGTTGCAACAACTAGACCAAGTAGTGCATTGATATTTGACCAAGCAGTTAATTCAATCTACAGAGTTATTAGCTTTAACACAACAAACTCACTAGGTACAGCATTACCAAGTGGTACACAACAAGTTAGACTTGATAGTACATACGAGTATATCAAACTAGTTGTTGATGAAACAAATTCACAGTTAACTACATTTGCTGGTACAGGTACTACAATGGGTAATACAGCAGGCGATAATGTTATTGCTGTTGTTAGTATTTTCTCACAGAAACAATTAGATCAACTTAATGCAGGTGATATGATCTTTACCTGGAATGGTAAAACACATACTGTTACAGGCTATACACAAAGAACAGGCTTTGGTACAATTGGTATTCAAGACTTATCTGGTACAGATATTAACTCACCAGCATCAAGTCCAGGACTTGTAAGTTCAGTTTACAATGCAACCAACACAGTTACATTAAGAGTAGGTTTACGTGATGGTGAAGGTGGTAACATTACTGTTAACATTTCAACAACTAGAGCAACAGGACATGACTTCTTAAGTATTGGTACAGGTGGATTTAACACAAGTAACTATCCAAACGTTGTATTAGGTGCTCCAACGCAACCTAAGGACGTATCAAGACAAGTTGACGAAAGAGATAAAGGTAGAGTATTCTACGTAAGTACAGACGAAGACGGATTCTTTAGAGTTGGTAAGTTCTTTACAGTTGACCAAGGTACTGGTACAGTTACATTTAGTGCTTCGATTGCATTGAGTAACTTAGATGGTATTGGATTTAAACGTGGTGTTGTTGTAGCAGAATTTAGTGCTGATGACAGCATGACAGATAACGCTACTGATACAGTTCCAGTTGAATCAGCAGTACGTGGTTACGTTGCAAGAAGATTAGGTTGGGACCACGGTGGTAACCCATACGCTAACATTATTGGCCCAGGTGCATTAGCAAGAGATGGAACAACTTCTCTAACTGGTAATATTAATGCAGGTGGTAATACATTTACAAACTTATCAGATCCAGCTAACCCACAAGAAGCGGCAACTAAGAGTTACGTTGATAGCTTAATTGATGCAGGTGATACACTACCTGAAATGATTGACTTTGAAACTAATGGATTAGCAGGCAATCAAATGATTGCTACAACAGGATTGTATAGAATTTATACACAACCAGCAACAGGCGGAAACTTCCAAAACGGAGATACTATTACAGGTAACGGTTCAAGTGCAACAGGTACTATTGTAGATATTTCAAACGTTACACGAGGCGGTGTTGCAGAAAACTTAATTGTATACACAGCAGTAACAGGAACAATATTAAATTCAGACATTGTTGCAACAACAGGCGGTGTGTCAGCACAAGTTACAACTGGTCCTGTTATGGAGTTTGCAAACTTAGTTGAACTAGCAAGTTCAGATATTAATGTTATTGTTGCAAGAGATGTAAGTGGTGCAACAGTTGACTTTAGACTTAGAGCAGATAGTATTATTAATGCTGATGTAAATGCAAGTGCAGGTATACAACAAAGTAAACTAGCACTAGAACAAGCAAGTACTAGAGCTAACGCAACAGGTATTACACAAAACGATTTAGGTGTTGCTAGTTTTGATAGCGATATATTTACATCAACAAACGGTTGGATTACAATCGACAATGGTGCATTAGACTATAGAAAAATTATTAACATTGCAGACGGTACTGTAATTGGTAGAGCGGCAGGTGACTCAAGTACAGGTGATGTAAGTGAAATTCCATTTGCTACTATTGTTAGTGAAGGTGGCGGTGTACAAGAAACTGTTAGTACAACAGGAGCAATAAACGCTCTTGTTAAAACAGATGCTTCAGGTGTAGCAACAGTACAAGGACTTAAAGTTGACAGTTACTTAGTAATGGATACAAGTGGTACAGAGTTACAACTTTCAACTCCAGGTGGTGCGTTGTTTATGTCATCAGCAGGTACTGTTACTCCAACAGTTGAGATGCCTGGTTCAGTTAACATTGGCGCAACTGGTGTTACACAAGGATTCTTCCAAACTAACTCAGCACTAGCAGGCGAAAGTAGACTAGGTGTTGATTGGATACACAGTAGCTTTATTGAAGCACCAGGTGAACTTGATGCAAACTCAACAGGTATTGGTATTGGTGCTAACACAGGTTATAGTGCGGCAGGACAAATTGCTTTAATTAGTGATGGTGCTGTAATTGTTAAAACAACAGCAACAGGATTTGAACCAGGATTAGATAACACATATAACATTGGTACAAGTTCAGCTAGATACAACACAGTTTATGCAGGTGTACTAAACGGTACATCAACACAATCACGTTACGCTGACTTGGCAGAGAATTATTTGGCAGATGCAGAATATGAAACAGGTACAGTATTAGTATTTGGTGGTGATGAAGAAATTACAACAACAACTGCAAAAGGCGACAGACGAGTAGCTGGTGTTGTTTCTGAGAAACCAGGTTATTTAATGAACGGTGACTTAGACGGTAACTTTGTAACTGCTCTTGCATTACAAGGTAGAGTTCCAGTTAAGGTACTTGGCACAGTTGAGCCAGGAGACTTAGTTGTAACATCAAGCATTCCAGGATACGGAATTGTCGATAACGATCCTAAAGTAGGAACTATTATAGGTAAGGCACTAGGGGCTAAGGAAGATCCCGAACGTGGAATTGTCGAAGTAGTTGTGGGGAGAGTATAATGGCACAACAAAACATAAACATTGGATCAAGTGCTAACAAGGGTGATGGAGATCCGATTAGAGTTGCATTTACAAAAGTTAATGCAAACTTTACAGATTTATTTGCAAGAGTTGTTGTACTTGAAGGCGGTGGCATTGCTGTTGCACAAGATATACAAGGTGATATTTTTGCACAAGATAGTTCATTAGGATATAGTTCAGCTACTAATACACACTACGGATCATTTGTAGGTGCATTAGACGGTGATGTAACAGGTTCAGTATTTGCAGACAACAGTACTGTAATAATTGACGGTGTTGCAGGTACTGTTAGTGCCGTAGCATTAACAGGTAACTTACCAGCATTAGACGGAAGTAATCTTACTAACTTAACTATCCCAGCACAAACATTTGCTAGTCTAACAGGAACACCAACTACACTTGCAGGTTATGGAATCACTGATGCGGCAACGTCAGCACAAGGTACTTTAGCGACTACAGCATTACAAGCTGAAACAATTACACTAACAACACTGAAAACAGAAGTAGCGGCAAGTACAGACTTCGCTGATTACCAAACAAGAATAGCGGCACTATAATGAGTACGATAAATATTGATATAGGAAAACAAAATGGCAAATAGAATACCACTTATAGTTGACACATTAGATGACAACAAAATCAAAGAATTACCAGCAGGTGATAATTTAGATTTAGGTAACGCTGGGCTTACTAATGTTGGAAGTGTAAATGCTACAGACGTTACAATTAACGGAGTATCATTTAACAATCCATTCAGTGGTGACTACAGTGACCTAACTAACAAACCAATTATTCCTGTTGTACCAAGTGCTATTAGTGCATTTGCTAACGACTCGGGATACTTAGTATTTGGTACTGACACTGATAGTATTCCAGAAGGACTTAGTAACTTATATCATTCAACTGCAAGAGTTGATGCTCGTATACAGTCAGCTAACTTATCAAGTTTAAGCAACGTTGATGCAGTTACATCAGCAGACGACGGTAAGGTTGTTTACTATAATCACGAAACACAAACATTTAAATTTACAAACGTTGTTACTGAATCAGATAACTTGCAGTCAATACTTACAAGAGGTAACACTAGTAATAAAGATATTATTACAACAGGTAAAGTATACTTTGCAAACGTATGGGCTACAATTAATGATTTACCAAGTGCAAGTACATACCATGGTATGTTTGTACATGTTCACGATACAGGCAAAGCGTATTATGCTCATGCAGGTGAATGGAAAGTTTTACAAAACGAAGGTGAAAACTTTACATCATTTAGCATAGGTGCTGACGACTCAACATTACGAAGCATAGGTAACGGAGAATCATTTAAGATTTCCGGTGGCACAGGTATTAGTACTTCAAGTACTGCTGAAGGTGACATTACTGTTACCTTAGGTAACTTAACAGATTTAGCAAACGTATCAGCACCAAGTCCAGCCAACGGACAAGCACTAGTTTGGAGTAACAGTAATTCAAGATGGGAACCAGGAAACGTAGCTGGTGGTATTTCAGACATTGGTGACTTAGGTGACGTTGATGTAACAATAACAGCACCAGTAGACAACTATGTATTAAGTTGGGACAATGGCAACAGTTACTGGCGTCCTAGAGCGTTAAACAACTTAGATGCTTCAACTGTTACTACACAATTAGATAGCACAGCGGCAAATCATTACATTCCATTTGTTGCGGCAGGTAGTGCAAGTCAACAAATATTAAGAACAGACGCTGGTATTACTTACAATCCAAGTACTAATGTTATTTCACTTAACACTATTGTTGTTACAACTACTACACAAACAAGCGGACTATCAGTTACAGGTAACATAACAGGTACTGCTGATGAAGTTAACTTTGCAGATGCAGTTAGATTAACCAGTGGTAAACAATTAAGATTATATGACACAGCTAACGTTAAGTATAACGCATTTAAAAGTCCACCGGCACTAACAACTAACGTAACATGGACATTACCAGATGGTGATGGAACCAATGGACAAATATTAAGAACAGATGGTATTGGTACTTTAACTTGGACAGATAACAATGCAGGTGGAAATTCATTTAGTACAATTATTGTATCAGGACAAAACAATGTTGTTGCAGATACTGCAAACGACTCATTAACTCTTGTAGCTGGTACTAACGTAACAATTACAACTAATGATTCTACAGACACAATTACTATTAACGCATCAGGCGGCGGTGGAGGAGGAACTCCAGGTGGTAGTGATACACAAGTACAATTTAATGACGGTAGTACATTTGGTGGCGATTCAGATTTAACTTATAACAAAACTACTAATACACTAACTGGTGTTAATTTAGTAGCAACTGGTAAAATTGAAGCACCTGAGATATTTTCAAGCTCGACTGGTATTCCAACTATTACTAGTGCAAGTAATATTATACTTGATGCGGCCAATGCAGTTGTATTACAAAAAACAGTATTAAGATTAGGGTCGTATGATACTAACGGATTAGCAACACTAACTGGACAAGCAGGTGATGTAGTTTACAACAGTTCAGAAAAACAAATGCAATTCTGGGATGGTACAGCATGGCAATCATCTAGTGATACTTTTAGATTTAGCGTTGGTGCAGATGACTCTACACTAAGAGAAGTAAGCAACCAAGAAAGCATTAAGTTTGTTGGCGGAACTAATGTTACAACATCAAGCGATGCTGAAGGTAACATAACAATTAATGCAAGTGGTGCAAGTTATGCAAACAGTGATGTTGACACACACTTAAACCAAAGTAATCCAACAAGTGGTTACGTTCTTTCTTGGAATGGCTCAGACTATGCTTGGGTAGATAACGCTCAGTCTGTAAGTGTTGCTCTTAACGATATTTCAAACGTAACAGCACCAAGTCCAAGTACTAATGATTACTTAAAATGGAATGGAAGTGCATGGGTTAACGATGCTATTTCAGGAATTAGTATTAGTTCTCCTACAGAAGGACAAATGATTTGGTACAACGGAAGTGCTTGGGCAGAAACAGCAGGACCAGTTATTCATTATACTGTAACATCAAATGGATCTAGTGCATATAGATTTGCAGGACCAGGTATAGGCGGTACTACTGATAATCCAACATTCTACTTGTACAAAGGATTTACTTACGTATTTAAAAATACTACTGGAAGCTCACATCCATTTGCATTTAGAGCTTCAAGCGGAGGTTCAGCATTTAGTGAAGGTATTACAGGAGCACAAAATGGAACACAGACCTTTACTGTACCACATGATATTAGTGATACTAACATAGTTTATCAATGTACACTACACGCCGGTATGGTTGGTGACATTGTTATTGTTTAAAGGAACATAATTTATGGCTGAGAAAGAATATATTGTTTCACTACATAAAGGTGCTGATAAGAATTTAATATTATCAGACCTAAATAGAGATACAACAGCAGACGATGGTATTGATAGTAGTATTGTTCCTGATAGAACAGTTAGTATTACAAATCAAAGATCTTCTAGCAACAGAATGTTTCATGTTACTCTTACAGATGACGAAGCTCAAGCATTATTAAATCATCCAGATGTTGGAGGTGTTAACGAACCTTTAGAATGGGACGATGATTGGCTAGACTACGAGCAAGAAGCAAACTGGACAAGAGATAATTCAAGTACTATACGAACTAACTGGGGATTACGCAGACACATAGTAGAATCAAACCCGTGGGGTACTGGTTCACAAAACGCTGACCTAGCTGGAGTTTATCCATATCATTTAGATGGTACTGGTATTGACTACATACACCAAGAAAGTAAATTTAGATTTGACCATGAACAATGGCAGGACAAAGACGGCAATAGTCGTTTACAAGAATTCCAATGGAACACACTTCCAAATATGAGTAGTATTCCTACTGTTGATTACAGTAGTACATCAGGATCAAGTTATCACGCAACGCATTGTGCAGGAATTGCTGTTGGTAAAGATTATGGCTGGGCTAAAAATGCAAACATTTATTGCTTACCTATGGACATTGTAAGTAGTAGTTTATGGTTTGATGCTATTAAAGAATTTCACAAAGCAAAAACACCCGACCCTGTAACAGGAGTTGTGCGTCCAACAGTAGTTGGTGCTAGTTGGGGATACAAAGCATACTTCACAAGTATTACTGCTATTCAGTTTAGAGGAGCAAACGTTGGTACTGTTAAAAGTGCTAACTACGGAATGATTGGAGATGGCATTAACAGATTTAATGCTAACTTGTACAACCTAAATGCTGAAGTTGAAGAAATGCAAGACGAAGGTGTACACTATATGAAAAGTGCCGGTAACCAAGGACAAAAACTTTGTTACGAAGGCGATGTAGACTACGACAATTATATCTTACGTAGTGTTGCAACAGGTGGTATTTCATCGGGTAACCCAATATACTATAACAGAGGTGCAGGTAACATTGGTCCTGATACTATTGTTGTAGGTAATCTTGATAGTGCATTATATTCAAACTCAGAATCATGTGCTACATCAAGTGATAAAGGTCCACGTGTTGATGTATACACAGCAGGTACTGACATTGTTAGTGCTACAAATACAAATTCATCAGCAGTTGCAAACTATTCAGGAACAAGTATGTCAACACCACAAGTATCCGGAATGAGTTGTTTAGTTTTACAAGTTAATCCAGGTTGGTCTCCAGCACAGTTACGTAAGTGGTGGCAAGACAATGCACTTAAAGAAAGTTTATATCAAGGATCAGTAGATGAAAATGATGCTACTACATTCTTTGCAAACAACAGAAATTTAATGAGTCCAGATGCAACATCTAATAGAATTGCACAGTTTCCATTTGCGGCACATTTTGGCGTAACATATAAGGATGGAGCATAGTATGGCTGAATATATTGTAGTTACAGAAAAAGGTATAGACGTTGCAGTAGTTGATACTGATTTACAAAGAGATACATCAACTGATGATTCTGTTAACAGTAGTCTTGTACCTGATAGAATTGTACCAGTAATTAATGCTAGACCTGCTAATAACAGAATGACGCATTATGATCTTACTGATGACGAAGCCGCGGCACTATCAAACGATCCGCGAGTATTATCAGTAGCAGGTGTTCCAGATAAAGAAACACAAGAACTGTATGCTACACAAAATGCACAATTTCAAAGAAGTTTTACAAACGGTTCAAATAGTGTTAACTGGGGATTAGACAGACATACTGATCCAGACTTAACTTACAGTTCATCAAGCACACGTACAGCTGATTATAATTATACACTAGACGGAACAGGCATTGATATGGTTATTCAAGACGATGGTGTACAAGTTGATCACCCCGAATGGGAAGATGCAAACGGAGTCAGTAGATTTCAACAAGTTGATTGGTATGAACTAACAGGTATGGTAGGAACAATGCCTAGTAGCTTTTATGCTAACACAACAGCTGATTCAAACAGAGCAGGTGCTCACGGAAGCCATTGTGCAGGTATTGCCGCAGGCAAAACATACGGCTGGGCAAAGAATGCAAAAATTTATTCTATGAGAATATTTGGCGGAACCAATCATAGCATTGATAATGATCGTTACGATTTAATTAGATTGTTCCACGAACAAAAACCAGTTGATCCAGACACAGGGTTTAAACGTCCTACTATTGTAAATCAAAGTTGGGGATATAGTTACTATTATAGAAATGGCCAATTTGGATCTGCACAGGTACAATCAATTTTTTATAGAGGCGTTGATCAAAGTATTGCGGCACAACAGTGGACCAGTGGAACATTTTCACAATACGGCGCAGTAGCAAGTAGACATCCAATGGCATACACACCAGCTGATGTTGAACAAGAACAATTAACTGATGCAGGAGTAATATGTGTCAAAGCCGCTGGTAATGGATATCATCCATGTGCTGGATCAGCCGCAGGTGAATATGCTGACACAATTTATAACAGTTATTATACACTTAACGAATCATGGGCTGGATATATTACCGCTGGTAATCCTATATATTATAATAGACCAAGTAGTCCACATTCATTAGATACAATATGGGTTGGTAACATGGCATGTGATCAATACGGTACAGAAGAATTCTTAAGAGAAGATAGTGAGCGTGGTGCTCGATTAGATATTAATGCCGCTGGCGAACAAATTACAAGTGCTACAAGTGTTAATTCCACATACGGTACTAAACAAGCATACCCAGGTAATAGCAGTTATTATATTGCAAGAATTAGTGGAACAAGTATGGCGGCTCCGCAAATAACAGGAATGGGTGCTTTATGGTTACAAGCAAACCCAGGTGGTACAGCGGCTGACTTTAAGAAGTTCTTAGCAAATAGTTCAAAAGAAGATTTATATAACAGCGGAAATGCTGACAGTTTTAATGCTAGTAATAGCATTCCTAGATTATATGGTGGCACAACTAAAGTAGCGTACTGGCCTTATAACAGTCCAAACAACGTTAGTTATAAAGGTACTAGCGGTAGTGGACAAGGATAAATACATTATAAGAGAGAGAAAATATGGCTTTACAATCAATTAACATAGGTACACTAGCAAACGACGGAACAGGTGACGATCTTCGCGAAGCGTTTATTAAAGTAAATCAGAACTTTGATGACTTAGACTTACGCTCCCCAGAAAGCACAACCGTTGCTAATATGGGTGCTGTTGGTGAAGGTTTATTTTCGCAAAAAGTTGGAGCAGAAATCCAACTTAAAAAACTAGTACAAGGTTCTAATGTAACATTAACAAGTACTCCACAAGGAGTTACAATTAATGCTACAGGTGGACTACAAGCATTAAGCGTAGTTTCAGACTCTGGAAGTGTAGTACTTGCAGATGGTGGAGCTCTTAACATATACGGTGGCGCAGGTACATCTACATCAGTAACAGGTAATGTTTTAACAATTAATTCAACTGCTGAAATAGCAACAGATGTTACTCCAGAGTTGGGTGGCAATTTAAATGCCGCTGGTTTTAACATAAACAATGTTGGAACTATTACAGCAAGTGATTTTAGCGGACCTGTAACAGGTAACTTACAAGGTTTAGTATACGGTATTGATATTAGAAGTATTGAGCCAAATACAGCAGGATTTGATTTTGGAACGCTAAGTAATGATGTAAGGGGTTTCAGTGACTGGCTACTTTACGAAACAGACATAGACTTTGGAGGATATATGACTCCTGACACTAGAAATTTTGACGCAGGAGTGGTAAGCTAATATGGCAACATTAACAATTACATCAAATGGATTACCCAATCCAGCACAATTTGGTAAAGCGTTCGGCAACAATGCATTTGCACCTAGTTCGAACACCGCACAATCACAAACTTATAACTATTCTTTTACATATAGAGGTGGAGAGAATACTTTAAACGCACAGCTGATTACTTCATTAGCACCATTAGGCATTATGTCAAACGGTGTTGTATTTTATGGACCATCAGCAGGTATTGGCGTTGTACCTCCTGGACTGGATGCGACAGCAGATGCACCATCAGTAGGCTTTGAATATAACGCACAACAATTTAGAACAAACTACGGAAGTGACGATGCAGGTGGTTGGCCAGAAACAAACGGTCAATATCATTATATGTCAGCAATGTTCTTGTTTTTACCAACAGGTTCTGCAGAAGCAAGTGCAGGTTGGAATACAGCAATGATTGATACTAATGCAAGTCCAACTCCAACATACTACAATGGATCAAACTTAGGTGGAGATTTATTTAGACATACAGATGGACACAGTAAGATTGTAGGTTACGCATTTGACGGTTATCCTATTTACGGTCCTTATGGTTATTCAGACTTTAACGATCCAGCTTCAGTAGTAGTTAGAATGACTAGTTCATATCAATACTATAGCAGTGAACGTCCAGGACGTGGTTATTTGTATTCAGAAAAAACAGCAGGATCATTTGTTAACGATCACGAATATCAAATAGGTACAGGTACACTAGATGAATTTAATGGCAGGTTTGCAAAAACTCCAGAATATCCAGCAGGTACATATGCATACTATATGAGTGTAGATGCAAGTTTACAGCCTGTATACCCGTATATTGTAGGTCCTAGCACTAAACAACAACGTGCATTTTAATAATAACATATCCGATAAATACTAGTAAGTTAAAGGATATGCAAAATGGCAGTACCAAGTTGGACTCAAAAATCAGGTTATAATCTAGCAACTCTACAAGAAAGAGTTACAACATCGGTTTCATTACCGTTAGACCCAACTGTTGGCGGAAACAGTGGATTTAATCCTGGCAGTCAAAGTTTAAGTTATCCGGCGCAACCATCATTAGGTAATGCTAGTAATATTAGTATTAGTATTGACCATGTTGATGTTTATGGTGCTAACGTAACTACATCATATCCAACCCCAGCTATACGTGTTCCAACAATTCCAAGTTTAACAGGTAAACTAATTCCGGTTGTTATTATATTACACCCACAAGGTAGTACAGGTGCTAATATGATTAACGATTGGCAAAACTATCTAGGAGATCATATTATTATTGCTCCAGATAAACCGTTAAATGATTGGAACGTAATTGATGAAGATACAAATAAATCTCCAGACATTGAAATGTTACGTCAACTAGTTGTTAAACTTAAACAATTTTCAAACGTAGACGGTGGAGAAATTAAATTACTTGGTATTAACAATGGTGGACTATTAGTTAATCGTGCAATAATAGAATTAGACGTAGTTGGTATAAAAGATTATGCTACTATCAATGCTCCATTGTTTAATCCAATGTTTAGAAATGGAACTTTTTACTTTCCATCAGCAGAAGCAAATACAGGCAATGCCACAGACGACTACAACACAAATACGTCTGTTAAACAAGCTAAAAGAATATTAACGATACAAAGTACTGACGGTGACACAGATGTTGCTACAACGAACGATATGATGCCCTACGTAGGAGGTTTAGTTGACCCTACTACTAACATTGCACCTAACTATAGCACAACACCAGTTACATGGTTAAGTGGACAAGAGACAGCATATCAATGGGCTAAGTCACAAGGCTATATTGGTGGACAAATACCAGATGCTGGCGGAACATTTTACGGACAGTATAATACATATTACTATTCATATCTTTCAGGACAAGTACTACACTATAAAACAAGTGGAAGTAGCGACTATGTAACAACTGAATTATGGTATAGAGATATTGTAAGAAGTTACTTTGCATATACAACGTCAACTCTAAAAGACATTTATCTAGCAAACGGATCTATAACTAGTATCAGCTTAAACACAGATGTTGTTACATTAATCAGTGGAGAATTGCCACCTGGTATGAGATTAGAACAAAGTAAAATTGTTGGTACTCCTTTTGAAGTATCACGTAATACTGAATTTAAATTTGTACTACGTGCAACTAACAATGACGGCTTAAGAGATAGAACATTTAAAATAACTATTGAAGGACCTGATGATCCTGTATGGTCAACAACACAAGGGTTACTGCCATTAGGAAACGGAAGTGCTACATTTGTTTTAGATAGTAGTATTGTTGATTTCCAATTAGAAGCAATCGATGCTGACTTACCTACAGGACAAACACTTGAATACTTTATTGGTGACGATGATGGAGAATTACCTCCTGGGCTACAATTAACAACAGACGGACGTTTAGTTGGAATTGTAGATCCTATTTTAGCAATAGACAAAAATGCAGGTAGTGGATTTTATGATGCATCACAGTTTGACTCGTATGCATTTGATTTTGGTTTAAGAAGTGCTAACGGATTTGAAAGTTATTACTACGATACAAAAGGATACGATGATGCTATTCTAACACAAAGTAGAAAAAAATTAAATCGTAGATATGCATTTGATGTAAGTGTAAGTGATGGCGATACAATTATTAAAAGAGCATTTGAAATATTTCTTGTAGGAGATGACTTCCTACGTGCTGATAACACAGTTATGCAAATTGGTACTGGCGTGTTTAAAGCAGACAACACTTATTTAAGAACACCTGTTTGGTTAACTCCAGCAGACTTAGGATTTAAACGTGCAAATAACTATGTAACAATTTACTTAGATGTGTTTGATCCACAAGCTGTACTAGGTGAGTTAACATATACATTTCAAGCAACTAATCCTGACAACACACCTAGCACACTTCCACCAGGAATGGTGTTAGATATTACTACTGGTGAAATTGCAGGGCGTGTTCCATACCAACCAGCAGTTACAAAAGAATATAAATTTACAATTAATGCACAACGCTTTACAAGTATTGGGCAAGAACTAATTGCTGAAAAAAGAAAAACATTTACAGTTAAAATATTAGGTGAAGTTGAAAGTACTATTAAATGGACAACAACTTCAGACTTAGGTAATATTAAAGCAAACTTTGTTAGTACGTTTTATGTAAATGCATTAACAAGTGTTACAGATAGTTCATTACTTTACACATTATCAAGTGGCAGACTTCCACCAGGATTAAGTTTAAACTTTGATGGAGAAATTGTTGGTAAAGTTGTACAGTTTGCAACTGCTACTAGTGCCGGACTTTCAACTATCGATAACAATCAATTTACACTTGATGGCGGTACTACAACTATAGATAGAAAGTTTATCTTTACAGTACAAGCAAGAGACCGTTTTGGATTTAGTTCAACAACTAGAACATTTAATATTATTGTAAAAGATCCTGACAACCTAACATACAGTAACCTATACGTTAAGCCATTGTTTAAAGAAACACAACGTCAAATATACAAAAACTTTATTGGTGATAGTAACATCTTTACACCAAACAGTATTTACAGACCAAACGATGCACAATTTGGATTACAAAAAGATGTGAAGATGCTAGTATACGCTGGTATTGAAACTAAAGAAATTAAAGAGTATGTTGCAGTTTCTAGAAAAAATCATAAACGTAAAAGATTTAACTTTGGCTCTTTGAAAACTGCTGAAGCTAAAAACAGTGGGTCAAACACAGTACTATATGAAGTAATTTATGTAGAAGTAAAAGATCCATTAGAAGCAACTAAAGGCAAAGTGTCTAAGTCAATAGGCATTGCTAATAAAGACAAAATTACAGTTGATAGTGTTGAGTACGAAACTCGTGATGATGCTAGTAAAGAAGGAGCAGGTGAATCTGTTTTCCAAATTAGAAATAGCATTAATCAAATTATTAATGTTAGAGCATTTGGTAATGACTTAAAAATTCTTACTAGAGCAGGTGCTGTTGTATACGATGCAAATGGAACTATTGAGATTACAACTAGAAATGGTACTGTATTACAAGCAGGACAAATTGCTACTACAAGTAGTGATCCATTTAGATTTAGACCAACACACAATACAATTAAAGTAGACAGTGATGCTGTCCAAATTAGTAACCCATCAGATCAAAAACGTTTTGTAAGTAACGTAACAAACATGCGTGAAAACATAGCAGATGCAGGTGTTACAGAAGGTAGTTTCTTACCAATTTGGATGTCAACTGCCCAAGGTACAGGTGTACAAGAATTAGGGTATGTAACAGCAGTACCGTTATGCTACTGTAAACCAGGAACTGCGGCACAAATTTTATTAAATATAACTAATAGTGGGTTCGATTTTAAGAATTTAGACTTTGAAATTGATAGATACATTGTTGATGCTACAACAGGCAACAGCGATGAGCAGTATATTGCTTTCGGAAACTATCAATATAATGTTTAACCCGGATAAATACATACACTAGAGAGGAACTAATATGGCAAGTAATATTGATAACACGAGTATTGATTCGACATTTCCCGTAGCTGGACAAGATAATGACAGCCAAGGATTTAGAAATAACTTCAATACTATTAAGAACAATTTCACAGCCGCAAAGAATGAAATTGAAGATTTGCAGACAAATACTGCAAAATTAAATGCGGCTAACAACTTTCTAGGTAACGATGTAAGTGGAGCAAACCTAATTGCTAACACTGAAAAACATTACCCAGGTGGTACTGTTACAGGTCCAACAAACGTAAGTTTTACTAACGGTAACTTCCAAACGTTTACTATTGGATCTAACACACTTACACTAACGTTCACTGATTGGTCTACTGCTAACAAAGTTGGTAAGATTAGACTAATGCTTTTGGATACGCTAGGAGACAGTACAGCACGTACAGTTTCATTTGCTACAGAAAACGGAACTATTAAGTATGGCACAAACGGAGACAATCCTTTTCCATCACCGTTTATTGTAAACAGTAACAGTGATCCAGTTTGCGTTGATGTGTGGACTTATGACGGTGGCGTAACAGTTTACGCACAGTACGTCGGTCAATTCTCATAAGGTATTAAATAATGGATCATCCACTACTATCAGATCTCGCGTCTTTAACAGATGAAGAAATATCAGAAAAAGTTAATAGCTTAACTCAAAAGTGGTTCCAAACTAGAAATCCTGAAGCACAATACCAAATCCAAACCATGTTAGATACCTATAAGTTAGAAATGATTGACAGATCGAGCAAATCAAAACCAGAAGATGGCAATAAAGATCTTGACAATCTCATCAATGTAAGTTAAAATAAGTGTATGCTTATGAAAACTGATGACTTGGGTATTCCCAGATTTACAAACAAAGACTTAATTGATATGATCTATACAGGACATATCGACAAGTGTCATGTTGTTCTTTGTGATCCAAGTGACGATATTGATAAGTTCAATACATTAGCAACTGATAACGGACTAGCAGGACTTAATACCTATATACCGTTAGATGTTAATAAAGAAGAATTCGACGAAACACTCCAAGCAGATTGGTTTATGCCTGACAAGTATAAAAACATGGACCTCTATAATTACGTATTAGATAAGTGTCCAAACGATCCTGCTAAAATGGCTAGAACATGTGAAGAACTAACAGAGTACGATAGACGTAATATGTTTGACTTATTAAAGTATATGGTATATTTGGTAGACTTTATGCGTGAAAACGACATTGTGTGGGGAGTGGGTAGAGGTAGTAGTGTATCCAGTTATGTACTATATTTAATTGGTGTACATAAAGTAGATTCCGTCCAGTTTGACCTAGACTACCATGAGTTCATGAGATAAATACGTATATAACCAGGAGAATATAATTATGGCAATGAAGCAAACAGGTCGTAAAGTTTACAAAAGTATGCAAGGTAAGTCCGTTGATATGGATCTACTACGCCAACGTAATGAACTTACACCAGCAGTAGGAAATGCTAGAGTTAATGCACGTGGTGACGAATTAGGTCCAGGTGGACAAATTGTTCGTAAACGTGATGAAATTTTAGACGAGTATTACAAAGATCATCCACAAGCAGTTGCAGACGAAGTAGCAGGAACACAACCGGTACAACAGCCAGTTGCAGAGCCTGTAGCGGAAGTTAAAGAAACTGTTAAAGCTACACCAAAAAAAGCAGTAAAAGCTACTCCTTCTAAAGTAGAAGCAGAGATGGCGGCTATTGATGAAGAAGCTGACGAAACCGGTACAGCGTGGGTAGAAGACGCTGATGGTAATTTTGTAAAAAAAGGTGACTAATGGAACTTAATACTACTATGATGGGCCAAGGCCCTAAGATGAAGACAAGAGTATCTGGCAAGGTGCGTCCAATACATGACGGAGTACTTGCAATGGATATGGACTTTGGCGAACGTACTACTCAAGGCGGTATTATTTTGTCAAGTGACGATGGTAAAGAAAGAGGCATCCGTCCTAGATGGTGTAAAATTTATGCAATCGGACACGAAAATAAAGACCCTTATGAAGTTGGCGATTGGATCTATGTAGAGCATGGCCGTTGGAGTAGAGGCTTTATTACTGATGACCCTGAACATGGTGAAGTTGAACTTAGGCTTATTGATGTCAATGGCATCATGCTTACAAGTAAAGACATACCTACAGATGACGGCATTGGTTCTGAAACAGACTTATCACAACCTAGTATTGACCCAAGCGAATTCGTTCGCACATAACACCCTATAAAAGAAAGAGGATTATCTTATGGCTGAGATTGACCTAAACAAATATAAAGAATTTGTTGACGCAGTTACTTCCGACGAAAGCTCAAAGAATGAAGACTTTACAAGTCATTGGGCACAACTAAACTATTCCCCAGAAGTTAATATGCCAAGACTATTAACTGCCTCTATGGGACTAGGAGCCGAAGCAGGCGAATTTACCGAAATTATTAAAAAAATTATGTTCCAAGGTAAGCCTTTGGACAAGGATAACATTTGGCACATGCAACGTGAACTAGGTGATATCATGTGGTATTGGATGCAAGGATGTATGGCATTAGACATTGATCCTAACGAAGTTATTCAAATGAATATTGATAAACTTAAAGCACGTTATCCTGGTGGTGAATTTGATGCACATTATTCCGAAAACAGAGTCAAGGGCGACTTGTAAAAAAGAGCTTGACTTTTCAGCAAAGATAGTTTATAATTAACTTATGAACTATGATCTTGATAAAATAATAGTACTTGACGATGTGGTTCCACAATGGTTACACGACCAGGCCATAAGTCAAGTACTGAATACTCCAGTTAGTTATGGACATAGAGGATTAGGTCCTGATCAAGGTCACCCAATCTTTAGCCAACAATACACTCACGAACAAGTTGAAAATGCACCGTGGACTTTAAAAGCAGTTTGGCATGCATTTGAACATCACAAACATATGATAGACGAAGATGTTGGTGATATACAATTAAATCAAATACAAATTAATATTACTACAAAAGATCATTCAGGCGCATTACACGTTGACAGTGGTGATGATGTACCTGCATACACTATGGTGTATCTTGTTCAAGGAGATACAGGTATGGACTTCTGGGATAATAATCCTGACCGAGGTGGAAAGAAGATTGACGAAGTAGAATACAAAGAAGGTAGATTAATTGTCTTTCCAAGTCGATATATTCATAGGGGTATACCTACTAACAAAGTAAGCCCTCGTGTTACTGCTGGTTATGTGTTTAGTGGCAAAGCTACACCGTTTGCAAGACAACGTAATATTGTATTACCTATATTTAAAAAGGAGCAACAAAGATTTGCCGGCCATAGATAAAAATAATATTTTAGTATTTGATGATTTAGTGCCAGACTATCTAATGGATCAAATGGAATCTAGTATACCACACATGCCTTTGCGTTTTGGTCATAGAGGACTAGGACATGACGAAGGTTATACTACGTTTAGTGAACAATGGGTACGTGAAATACAACAAGGCGCAACTGTCGAACATACAAATTTTTTAGTTGACATGCCGTGGGAATTTAAAGCACTATGGTGTTTAGTTAATCATAAACGAGAAACCCTTTTTAAAAATATACATCAAGGATTGCAGTTAAATCAAGTACAAGTCAATCTTACTACAAAAGAACACGTGGGAGGGCTACATACAGATGCACCCGATGACTCGGCACAGTTAGAAATGCCCGGTTGGTTGCCTTCGCATACATTAGTATATTTTATGGAAGGTGATAGTGGGTTAGATTTTTGCGAATACGATAGTGTAGATTTTGGAGTAAAAACTGTGGAACATATTGAATGGAAAAAAGGACGTTGTGTAGTATTTCCAAGTAGTTATCCACATAAAGGACTACCACCAATAGATGTAAGTCCACGTACTACACTAGGATTTATTTTTAACGGCTTGCCTTTACAAAAGCAAAGTGAGGAAGTATGACAGTAGGTATTACATTTAGTAGTTTTGATTTATTCCATAGTGGACATGTTGCAATGCTTAAAGAAGCAAGTGAGAACTGTAACTATTTGATTGTAGGATTACAAACAGATCCAACTATTGATAGACCAGAAAAGAATAAACCTATACAAAGTGTATTTGAACGATATGTCCAATTAAAAGGTTGTAGTTATATTGATGAAATTATTCCGTATGCAACAGAACAAGATTTAAAGGATATATTGTTAACTTATACATTGAATCGTAGATTTATTGGAGAAGAATACCGAGATAAAGAGTTTACAGGTAAGCAGATTTGTGTTGACAAAGGCATAGAATTGTATTATAATAAAAGACAACACTCATTTAGTACATCTAATTTGAGAAAACGAATAAGCGAGGCACAAACATGAAAGAACTTTGGGTAGAAAAATATCGTCCTAAAACAGTAGACGGCTATGTGTTCAGAGATGAACATCAAAAGAAACAAGTACAAACGTGGATTAAAGATAAAACTATTCCGCATTTGTTATTCAGTGGTAATGCAGGTATTGGTAAGACAACACTTGCTAAACTATTATTCAACGAATTAGATCTTAATGATTTAGATATATTAGAAATTAATGCTAGTAGAACAAACTCAGTAGAAGATGTACGTGCTAAGATTGTAAACTTTGTACAAATGATTCCATTTGGTGACTTTAAAGTTGTACTACTTGATGAGGCTGATTACTTGAGTCCAAATGCACAAGCGGCACTACGTGGTGTGATGGAAGAATATCATACTACTTCACGTTTTATTTTAACTTGTAATTATCCAAACAGAATTATTCCTGCACTACACAGCAGATGTCAAGGCTTTCATATTGCAAAAGTTGATCAGACAGAGTTTACTGCTCGTGTTGCACAGATATTAATTGACGAAGGTGTAGCACCAGACTTAGATACACTTGACACTTATGTAAAAGCAACATATCCAGACTTACGTAAATGTATTAACATGGTGCAAATGAATTCACAAGACGGTGTACTAATTAAGCCTAACGAATCTGATAAAACAGAGGCTGATTGGAAACTTGATATGGTACAACTATTTAAATCAGGTAAGATTACAGAAGCACGTAAACTAGTTTGTGGAAGTGCTAGAGCCGAAGAGATGGAAGAGATCTATCGTTGGCTTTATGACAACATTGAGTTGTTTGGTGACCCTGATCAACAAGACAAAGCTATTATGATTATTAAACAAGGCTTAGTAGATCATACATTAGTTGTAGATCCAGAAATTAACTTAGCCGCTACGTTGATTAAACTTGGTAAAGTATAATGAAGATCCGTTACTACAGGCAAATAGACGGGCCAAGATGGATAGGTTTTGCATTAGCAATCGTAGCCGCTTTTATTCTTTCGGAAGCAAACCCCGAAACACAATGGATAGGTTGGGCTTTGGCCTCGTGTAGTTGTGTTATGTGGGTATACTTTGGGATAAAGGACAAAGACACACCTAGAGCATTAATGGAAGGTATGTATTTGTTATTATCTTTACGTGCAATATGGAACTGGGTAGTATAATATGAGTTATTTGGTTAATGATAATTGTGTTAATTGTAAGCATATGACATGCGTAGAAGTGTGTCCTGTAGATTGTTTTTATGAAGGTGAAAACATGCTTGTAATTAATCCAGACGAATGTATAGACTGCGGTGTATGTGAACCAGAATGCCCTGTAGATGCTATTATTACTGAGGATCAGGACGATGGAACTTGGTTTAAGATCAACGCTAAGTACAGTTACGAATGGCCTAACATTACACAGGTCAGAGAAGAAGATGTTTTAGCGGAGAAGATACCGGTTACTGATGTTATGTCAACTAAGCCGGGTAAAGGAGATCAATAATGGCAATAACTAAGATGAGAGCAAGTCACATATTGCTTTCTTATAGAGGTGCAGAGAATTCTACACATGGCAGAGGCATTGGTGAAGCAATGGCTGAAGGTGAACGTATTATTAAACAACTACATGAAGGTGGTGTTTCTTTTGATCAACTAGCAAAAGAAAATTCTGCATGTCCAAGTAAAAATAATGGCGGAGATTTAGGTTGGTTTGAACCAACTGATATGGTTTTAGAGTTTAGTACAGCATGTGCGGCTATTGCAAAAGGAGACTTAGGTCCACATCCTTTTGTAACAAAATTCGGCGTACATGTGATTTGGAGGACTGGGTGAAAAAAGACTTTCCCGGTAACCTAATAGCAGTTACTATATTAGAACGTGAAATTGAATATGCAAAATCTTGTTTACGTGAACACGATACAGGACACATACACACAGCCATTAGTTGGTTAGAACATCGAACAAAGGAATTAAAAAATGAAAGTCAAACTAGTAAGTTACTCAAAAGCAACGGATGAATTTTTAACTGAAGGTGTTGATGATTTACAGGAACTTATTGCTTTTTGTGCCAAGGTAAGTAACCCTGCGGCACAAATTAACAACGAAACAAGTGAACGTTTAATTAAGTATTTGATTAAACATCAGCATTGGTCTCCATTAGAGATGGTTAATGCTTGTTTAGAGATTAAAACTACACGTGACATTGCACATCAGATTGTGCGTCATAGAAGTTTTAGTTTTCAAGAGTTTAGCCAACGTTATGCTAATCCAGAAGAACAAGGCGATATGTTTGAATACTCAGAAGCACGTTTGCAAGATCCTAAGAACAGACAAAACTCTGTTGATGTTGACGATGCAAAATTACAACTTGATTGGGAACATGCACAAAGACGCATAGCAGTACTAGCCAAAAAAGAATACGATTGGGCTATTAAGAAAGGTATTGCTAAAGAACAAGCACGTAAGGTATTACCTGAAGGTATTACTAAAACAACATTGTACATGAATGGTACTCTACGTAGTTGGTTACATTACATTGATCTACGTGGTGCTAACGGTACACAAAAAGAACATATGGAAATTGCTCATGCATGTGCAAAGGTAATTGCGGAGATATTTCCTTTAATGGAAACAATTAATGACTAATCCAGAACCTGTAATATTTTTTGAAACTGAGAAGTGGGCTGTACGTAAACATGCCCCTATTGAACCTGCTGGTAAATTTAAACCAGAAGCATGGAAGAAGATGCCTGCCTATGTGAATAAACAAAAGCATAAGATGGACAGTGATCAAACTTCAAAAGGTTGTCCAGGTATCAAAGATTATATGGAAACAGGATTTGTTATTCCAGCTTGGTGTGATATGGAAATTATTCCTAGTGATTGCGGTAACTTTGTAAACACACGTTACAGTGATCCTAGCTACAATGATGCACATCACCCTGCAGATCAAGTAAGTGTTCCAGGTGCTGAAATATTAACTAAGTTTGGTGTAAGAGCCGCAGTTAAATTAGACTGTCCTTGGAAGATATGGAGTAAGCCTAACTGGAGTGTACTATATCAACCTATGTTTTATCATGAAGATAGGAACTACGAAGCAGTACCTGGTATTATTGACCATGACTTAGGTGCTTTGATTAGTCCTATTAATATTATGTTAAAAGAAATTAAGCCCACTTTCATAAAAATGGGTGAACCTTTAGTGCAACTGATTCCAATCAAAAGAGAAACAGTTGTTGCTCGTTCAGGTGAACTGAGCGAAACAAGTGTTAATAGACACAATGCTATTATAGGACTACAAAATATAATCTTTAATACATGGTCTAAATGGCAACACTCTAAGAAGACCTATATCGTCGATCAAAACGATACAGATCTTCCTGGTGATAATTAATTACTCATCGCCGTAAACAGCTAATACTTCTTTAACTGCATCATGCCTTTCAATATCATGGGTTTGGAATCTGACTATGTCAATGTGTGTCGTTTCTCTATGTTTTTCTAACGATTTAATAAAATCAATCAAACCATTATTACTCAACTTATCAGCTTGAGCTAAATCGCCTGTTACTACCATCTGTGATCTCTCACCGATACGTGTTAGTAACATTTTCATTTGGTTTGGTGTTGCATTTTGCATCTCATCTGCAACAATTATTGATCTTTTAAACGTTCGACCCCTCATATAAGCTAACGGTGAAATTTCAATAACACCATCGTACATCATACCTTCAAGTTCTTTAGCACTAAAGTACTCTTTAAAAACATCAAAGATAGGTCTTGTCCATGGCGCCATTTTCTCTTCCATTGTACCTGGTAAAAAACCAAGATCTTCGTCAGCTGAAACAGCAGGTCTAGTAACAACAATTTTGTCAATCTTCTTTTCCTTGAATAACTTAATAGCCACCTGGACCGCTAGTAGGGTCTTACCGGTTCCCGCAGGACCAACACCGAAGACTATGTCTTTCTTCGGGTCCAACAGTTTTAGCATATATGTTTCTTGGTTAATATTTCTTGGAAGTATGTTGATTTGTTTTGGTTGTTGTTTTGAAAAGCTAATAACGTTGTTATCAGCCGGGGTTTTATGAGCTCTTGCTCGTCTTTTAGCACCCATTAAGTTCCTCCTTCATGAGTTAATATAAAGACAGTCACTGTAGATTCACAGTACTACTGCCCTACAAAAATATTTACCATCTTAACGACAAGACAAATCTGCGTAGTTATAGATCGTATCCGGATAAATAAGTGTATAAGAATAGGTGAAAACAACATGCGTGATGTATTAGATATTATTACAAACATTGAAAGTATATACGAAAGTGATACTGCTTTAAGTGTTTTAAAAGACTTTGAACGTGTATTAGACGAATTAGATCTATATGTGTATGCTAACTGGGAAGATGGCGAGTTAGTTGAGGGTCCTAAAATAGAAAGACATTGGGTTAAGGCTTCTTTTATGTGGCCTAAGGACAAAATGCCTGATCCAGCAGGTGGTAAAAGACTGCTAGATTATGACTGTTATGTTTCGTATGAAAAAACAGCTATTTTAAAACCACGAAAAATTAAAGAACCAGACGATATTCGTCCAGGTACTAAAAAGGGCAAACTAGATAGAGAACCAGTTTGGGTAGTAACTATTAAAATGCCGAAAGAACTTATCTTAAATATCTATAGTGGATACAAAGAGCAATTAGACTTTACTAGTGAACCAGCAGTTGCAACAACACAACCAGCAGTTGACGATGTTGCACAAGAAGGCGAAACAGCCGCTGTTGAAGGCGGTGCAATGTAATGGGATTACTAGCTGGAGACCTTAACGATTTAGTATTACCTGTATTTGAGATTGATAGTTTCAAATCAAAGATGGGTGATGACAAAGACATCGTAGTATGTAGCTTTAGTTGTATGTCTGAAGCACCTGCAAAAGACTTAATGAACTTCTTTGAAAAAGGATATCCATATGTACTTGATGCAGATGTTACATCAGGAGAACAAACTGATGGTACTTACAAAGTATTTGTAGAAATTGAACGTCATAAAGATGTTCCAAAGCAAGTATTAGAAATGCTAGACGGTGTTGGCAAGTTAGCTAATATAGATAAATTTAAATTTCGTTATTACAAAAGTTTTAAAAGTCAAGACGCACAAATGGAAAACATTTCAGCAACAGTTCCATTAGATAAAAGTGCATATGAAATTAAAGTAAACGAAAACAACATGGACAACTACAAGAACTTCTTTAATAAGAGTTATCTTGATAGTATAGACTTAAAAGAAAATAAAATTAAGTTTAGTAAGATATGGGCTGATACACTTACTTACAATGTTGTAGATTTTGGTAAAAGTAGTGACATAGAAACTACAATTACTGAAAAATATGATGTCAATTCTTTCGCAGAAATAATTTTCCTTACTAAATATATTGGAGACTATAATATATCTAAGTATGGAGATAATTTACTAATCGAAAATAATGGTTATACTGTAGTCCTAAAAAAATAGGAAACCATAAAATGCAAGAAAATTACGATAAGTGTTTAGAGACAATTTTACACCACGAAGGTGGATATGTAAATCACCCTAGCGACCCAGGTGGGGAAACAAACATGGGTGTTACCAAAAAAGTTTATGTAGCGTTTGGCGGAACTAAGGATATGAAAGACTTAGAGTTCAACGATGTTGCACCTATCTACAGAAAAAACTACTGGGATAGATTAAAGTGTGATAATGTACCAGTAGGGTTAGACCTATGTTTATTTGACTTTGGTGTTAATGCAGGTACAGGTCGAAGTGCTAAATTTTTACAACGTATGATTGGTACTACTGCTGATGGCGGCATTGGACCAAACACACTTAAAAAACTAGCTGACTATATTGATACACACGGACTTGAAGAAACTATTAAAGAGTTCCAAGAAGACCGTCAAGACTACTACGAAAAACTATCTACGTTTAAAACGTTTGGTAGAGGGTGGACAAGACGAGTAGAAGAAACAACGGAACTTGCTTTGTCAATGGTATGAGTCAGTACTGCCAAAACTGCGGAAGACAGCACGAAGGTAGACTAATTGAAACGTTTACAGACGGTGATGGAAAGCCAATTGAAATTATCGTCTGTGAGCAACACAGATACGAGGTGAAAGATGATAGGATCGATTAAAATTGCATTAGTAATTATTATGATGGCCGGCGCCGGTGGCGGTGTTGTCTACGTAAAAAACTTAAAAGCTGATCTTGCGACATCAGAAGCAAACAATTTAAAATTAGAACAAAGTGTTGAAAGTCAAAAAGAAGTAATTGCACAAGCAAAAGCTGACTTTGAATCACAAAGAAAAATTACAGCTACTTTAGATGCACAGAACAAAGCATTACAAGCTGAATTTACAGCGTTAGATAAACGCTTTAATAAAATCAACGGTCAAGGTGAAGTACGTGACATAGGCAAACTTGCAGATGAGCGTCCTAAATCAGTTGAACGTGTTATTAACGGTGCGACTACAAAAGCAATGAGATGTGTAGAAATTGCTATGGGGTCGCCATTAACGGAGAAAGAGAAAAATGCTACTAAAAAGTCTGAAATCAACTCAGAGTGTCCTAGTATTGCTAATCCTAAGTACATTCCTTATTAGTGGATGTAGTTCTGTTAAGCAACTAGAGATCTTTAAAACAGAAGTTCCTAGAGAACCTCTTGCGTTACCTCAACCGTTAACTCCAAAGCTAGAAGAAATCAAATGGACTATCATTACTAGTGAAAACGCTGAAGAAGTGTTTGAAAAACTTAAAGCAGGTGGTGTTGATCCTGTATTATTTGGATTAACAGATGACGGCTACGAAGCTCTAAGTAAAAACTTTGCACAGATCCGTGCATACATGCTACAACAAGACGAAATTATTAAATCTTACAAAGAATATTACGAGTCTACAGATAAAAGCAAAACTAAGAAGTAATGCGTATATGGGCGGTCTTGGTTTTGATTGCCCTATTAGCCTCATGTGCTAAGAATAAATGTTCTGTCCGTCCTGGTGCAGACGTTGATATTGAATCCCTTACAAAAGAAGGTATTGTAGTATCGCCCAAAGGCGAGGTTACTTGTTCCTTCTGATAAATACTAACATAATACACAGGGATACACTATGATCGAAATGATAGAACGCATGGCTAGTGATAGACTATGGATATATACCGCTATTGCCGGCAGTATATTTGGGGCATTATTCATTGCATACATGAGAGATACTCGTATTGCACTATGGGTATTTGGCAAATGGGACACACTTTTAGACACAATTAGAGATAGATATGGTTGGACATGGTTCAATCAAGATCCTGATGCTTGGAAAAAGGTAAACCCAAACATTGCTCGTAAGATTGACGAGCTTGAAAATCGTATACAAAACTTAGAAAATAAAAGGAAGAAATAATGTCAGCACAAGATGATAAAAACAGAGCAGAAGCCCAGAAACGTGATGCTCAAAATCAAATAAACCAACATAACTCAGAAAAATCTAACGCAGAGAATCAAAAGAAATCTGCACAACAAGAAGCTAACACAGCTAACACAAACAAAACACACGCACAAGACGAACAGAAGACTGCACAAGCACAACAACAGTCAGCTGAAGCGGCACATGATCAAGCAATTAAAGATCATGATGATGCTCTTGCAAAACAGCAAAAAGCAGATGACGATTATGCGGCGGCACAGGCACAAGTTGCACAAGCTGAAGCAATGGTACAAGATGTGTCAAGACCACAGTACTCAATTCAAGTTGCTGACCACGCTGAAACATCAGTTGGTGAAACAGTAGGTGACGAACATGCAGGTGCTAGTTATGAAGCTGGTGCAAGTGCAAGTTATGACGCAAGTGCAAGTGCAGGTTATGAAGTAACTGACCACAGCGTTGCAGTTGGTGCTGAAGCAAGTGTACACGCAGAAGCAAGTGCAAATGCAGGTGCTGAAGCTCATGCTGAACAAGAAATTGTTCCAGGTGTAGATGCTCACGCTGACGCAAGTGCTGAAGCAGAAGCTAAAGCAAGTGCAGATGCAGAAGCACACGCAAAAGCAAGTGGCGGTTGGGACGGCAGTGATGCAACAGCGGCGGCAACAGTAGGTGCAAGTGCAAGTGCAGATGTAACAGCAACAGGATCAGTAGATGGTAGTGTTGGTGTTGATACACCCTTAGGTGATCTTAGTGTTGATGCAGGTGCAGAAGGCACAGCAGGTGCTCACGCTGAAGCATATGCAGAAGCAGGCGGACATGCAAGTGTTGGAGAACATGGTATTGACGTAGGCGGTGGTGCTATTGCAGGTGCTAACGTTGGAGTTGATGCTGAAGGTTCAGCACACATAGGTGGAGCAACAGTTTCCGGTGGTGCTGGTGCAAGTATTGGTGGACAAATTGGTGCTCAAGGTTCAGCACATGCTACATACGAAGATGATACAATCTCGTTTGGTATTGACGGACAAGCGGCTTTGCTAGTTGGACTAGATGTTGACATGAATGTTGATATTGATATTGGACCACTAGTAGATGGTGCTAACGCTATTATGAACGCAGGCGGAACAATGGACGAAGCATTGAACCATGTAACTGATGGCATTGATAAAGCACAAGAAGAAGCAATGAAAGTTGCAAACCAAGCACAAGCAGTTGCTAAACAAGGCGAAAAGGCGGCGAAAACAACAGTAGATGCATGTAATTCAGCAGTAAATGCTACTGAAGATGCAATTAACCAAACTGGTCAAGCAATGACTGATGCGGCTAATGCAGTTGCACATTGGGGTAACGAAGTAGGTAAGTGGACTACAAGTGTATTTAATGCTAATAACGCTGTTAAAGCGGCTAACAGCACTATTAACGCATGTAACAGCGCCATTAACGCATGTAACAATACTATTAATCAAGCAAATAATGCCATTAATAGTGCAACAAAAGCTATCAATGACGCGGCTAATGCAGTTTCAAATACAGCTAAGAAAGGCTGGAAGAGTGTTAAAAAAGCATTCAAGTGGTAGAAACATTTAACTAAAATTAGAAAGGTTGTTTGATTTATTTTGAACAACCTTTCCTTTTGACTGATAAATAGTACAGTAGGAGAAATAAAATGAACCCCTTTGATCAATTTGGAATGGACCTAACAGATGTGTTGGCTCCGTGGATAGCGATACTAATTAGTATCTCGTTAGCCTTTTGGTTTAAGGATTTTTCAGCTAATTTAATGAGCGGATTAAAGTTCAAAATGAATCCTGCTTTTAATGAGGGCGATCATATTATATTAGATGGCGATGATGCTATTATAGTTAAAATAGGATTGCGTGAAAGTGTGTTTGGTGTTTATGGTACACGTGGTTACACTTGGAGATATATTCCAAACGACCGCATTAAGTTTCACAAGTTAGAAAAACTTATCAATAAAGATCTACACTTAGATTCTGCGGCCGAAAAAGGTAGACGTCTACAAGAGATGATCGATCAAGCACAGAGTGATGCGATTAAGAATAACAAAGATAATATAGAGAAAATTAAAAATGGAAAAAGAGATTAAAGAAATCAAAACTGATGCCAAAGTGAAAGAAGATACTGCGGTAAAGAAAGTTAAATTCGAACTAGAAGTAGATACTAATGTAGTTGATAGTGGTAAGAACCCTTATATGCATCTTATCTTTTTAGCAAGGGCTGTAGATGCATGGAGAATTTTTCCAAGAATCTTTTTATCAGTTTATATCTACTTACTGTATGATGTTACAACATGGTTTATGAACTTACCTGAACCTAACTTAGAGCAATCAGGTTTGGTTAGTATTGTTGTTGGTGCAGGTGCGGCATGGTTTGGTTTATACGCAGGTACTTCTAAGAAGAATCCAGACAAATAGAGCTTGACAAAAGCCTAAGATAAGTATATAATACTACTATGGATTATTACGAACTTTTAGGCGTTCCAAGAAACGCTACAGAATCAGATCTTAAGAAAGCATACAAGAAACAAAGTATGCAACACCACCCTGACCGGAATGGTGGAAGTGATTCTAAGTTCAAAGAAATCAATGAGGCATACTCAGCACTAAAAGATCCACAGAAACGGCAAATGTATGATCAATACGGTACTGCTGATCCTCAACAAGCACAAGCACAACAACAAAGTCATTTTTCACAACAGTTTGGAGGTGCTCAATTTGAAGATATTTTTGGACAAATGTTTGGACAACATCAGACCCGTAGACAAATGCACAACCAAGATATAACTATTGCCGCAGATATTGATTTTGAAGATATTGTAAATGGTAAAGATGTTATTGCTACATATAGACTACCAAGCGGTAGAGAAGAAACAGTAGAAATTAAACTTCCTCGTGGATGTAGACCTGGTGATAGAATACGTTATGCAGGTATGGGTAGCGACTTACACCCTCATGCTCCAAGAGGCGATTTACACGTTCAGTTAAGAGTCAGAAGACACCCCGAGTACACCGCAGATGGCATAAATTTATATATAGACAAGAAGTTAAATTTATTTGATTTCGTTTTAGGCACAAACTTAACTATTAAAACAATTCACAATCGTACATTAAGTGTTAATGTACCGGCAGGTTCCAATCCAGGCACAGTTTTTAGTATTGGAGGTCAAGGTTTACCTGATAGGCGTTCAGGACAAACGGGCAACTTATATATTAAAGTATTAGGTATTACACCTAAAATAAACGATGAAAAAATTAGAGAACAGTTAAGAAAAATACAAGATGAAACTAGAACTACTTAGATTCCCTGATCCATTTTTAAACAAAAAGGTTGCACCTTTTGACTTCGACAAGTACGATGCTAAACAAATCGAAGCTGATATGATTGCAATAATGAATAAAGAAAATGGGGTAGGCTTAGCCGCAAACCAAGTTGGACTTGATGCACAGATATTCATCATAAAGCCAGAAGGGTTAGATGGGTATGAAGACAATAAACCTTTTGCATTAATTAATCCTGTAATTACAGCAGTAAGTCAAGATACTGTACTAGGTGAAGAAGGTTGTTTAAGTTTTCCATTATTGTTCTTTAAAGTTAAAAGACCAACAGGAATGGTAATAGAGTGTCTTGACTCTAGCGGTAAAGAGTGTACAATAGAGTTAGTAGGTTGGAATGCAAGAATTGCAGGACATGAATACGATCACTTATATGGAATTAATTACGTTGACCGTGTAAGTAAATTAAAACTCGACATTGCTAAGAAGAAGCAATCAAAATTATTAAAAAGATTTGGAGCCTATATAAAATAATGGTAGAACCTAGCGAAAATTTACAGAAAATATTTGATAAAGCATTAGATGTAACTAAGAAACTTAATCACGAATATCTTACATTAGAACATTTGTTGTTTTCAATGTTATGTGAAGAAGACTTTTCAAACATTGTATCAGGATTCAATCAAGTAGATCCCGATTTTATGAAAAAGAATGTTGAAAACTTTCTTAAAACAAAGTGCAACGACTTGTTAATGACTGACGTTGCAAACCTTCCTAAGAAATGGAAGCCTAAGAAAACACAAGCAGTGGAACGTGTACTAAACAGAGCGTTTACACAAGTGCTATTCAGTGGACGTAACAGTATTGAAGTTACTGATGTATTCTTAAGTATGTTTAACGAAAAGAAAAGTTGGGCATTGTACTTTATTAACGAAGTAGGTATTGAAAAAGAAAAGTTTGCAGACTATCTAAACAATGAACTTGAAGCAAATTATGAAGATGAAGAAATGCAAGGCATGGCTAATCGTGCATTACGTTCGTTTACAACTAATCTTAATATTGATGCTGAGACAGGTAAAATTGATCCTGTTATTGGACGCTCAGAAGAACTTGAAAACATTGCACTAGCAATAGGACGTAGACAAAAGAACAACGTACTACTAGTTGGTGAGCCAGGCGTAGGTAAAACTGCTATTGCAGAAGGACTTGCATACAATATTGTACAAGGTAACTGTCCTGAATTCCTTAAAGAATATAACGTATACAATTTAGACATTGGTAGTATGTTAGCAGGTAGTAAGTACAGAGGTGACTTTGAAGAAAGATTTAAATTAGTTATTGCTGGCCTTAAGAAGAAAGGCAAAACTATTATGTTCATTGACGAAGCACACATGATTAGTGGTGCAGGTGCAGGCGGACAAGGTCAATCAAACGACTTAGCTAATATGTTAAAGCCTATTCTTACAAAAGGTAATATTAAAGTTGTAGCAAGTACTACATGGGAAGAATATAGAAAGTTCTTTGAAAAAGATCGTGCATTAATGCGTAGATTTGCTCGTGTAAGTGTTGATGAACCTAGCAACGAAATTACTAGAGATATTTTACAAGGTATTAAAAAGTATTACGAAGAATTTCACAAAGTATCTATTACAGACGAAGCTATTGATACTGCAATTAAACTTAGTGTGAAGTATCAAACAGATAAGAAGTTACCTGACAAAGCTATTGACTTATTAGACGTAGCATGTTCAAGATTTAAACTTAAAGAAGAGCCAAACAAAACAGTTGGTATGAAAGAAATACAGTTTGAACTTGCTAAGATGGTTAACATGCCTAAAGAACAAATTATGGAAACTGAAACTAGTAACCTTGCTAACTTAAACCATAATATGAAAGCTGAGATTTACGGACAAGACGAATCAATTGATAGTATTGTTGATAAGATTCACGTAGCACAAGCAGGACTTAAATCGGATAATAAACCTATTGGTTCGTTTGTGTTTATGGGGCCAACAGGTGTAGGTAAAACTGAAACAGCAAAACAACTTGCAAAACAATTAGGTGTAAAACTAATTAGATTTGATATGTCAGAGTATCAAGAGAAGCATAGTGTTGCTAAATTAATTGGTTCACCTCCAGGATATGTAGGCTTTGAAGAAAATAGTGGCTTACTAATTACTAAAGTACAAGAGAATCCAAACTGTGTATTACTACTTGATGAAATTGAGAAGTCACACCCAGATGTAAGTTCATTATTATTACAAATTATGGACAATGGATTTGTTACAGGTAGTAACGGTAAGACTGCTGACTGTAGAAATGTTGTACTAATTCTTACAACTAACTTAGGATCTGCAGAAGCTGAAACTAATGCAGTAGGCTTTGGCGAGATGGAAAAAGATCACGATGATGGTGAGCTTAAAAAGTTCTTTGCTCCAGAGTTTAGAAACAGACTAGATGGTATTATGACATTTGGTAAGTTAGATAAGAACACAATGATTAAAATTGTTGGTAAGTTCTTAGTTGATCTTAAAGTTATGTTAACTGACAAAGGTGTTGAAACTACTATATCAGACGAAGCTATTGACTTCTTAATTGATAAAGGCTTTGATAGCAAGATGGGTGCAAGACCACTACAACGTGTTATTGATAACGATATTAAAACGCCATTGTCTAAAGTGTTATTGTTTGGTGATCTTAAAAATGGTGGTACATTACATATTAATGTTAAAGATGGTGCATTTGATTTACAAACAGTAAAGAGTAAATCTAAGGAGCCAGAAACAGTTGATCAAAATTGACAGTACTAAATTATTTTTCGACAAGTACAAGTATAAAGTTAATTTAAACAATGCTTTAGGTTTTGTTTTTAGAAACAAAAACTTTGCTTTAGCAAGAAAATCTATAGACGAAGCCATACTCCAATCAGATACAGGTAATGTGAAATGGGGTATTGGCTTACGTCAAATAGTTGTTAGCTCAGAAGACCTAGCAGACTTACAATTACTCCTTTCAGAATTTACAAAACAAAAAGAAGAATTCACACTTCGTTGTGAACAGTATCACTTAGGTGTTTATACTAACAATTTCGAATGGTGTGAGCAGTTAGATAAGAAATTAAACGCAGTAACTTCAGTACACATGCCAGTCAATGACATTGATTTACCAAAGGGCGTTATCATTAATGACACTATCAACTTTGCATATAAAATTACACTCAATGGTACAAGTGATCCAAACTTAGCTGACTTCTGTATTAAGAATAAAGATAAGATTAAGATAGGTAATCGTGTTTTAAGTGATATTAAACGTGGTTATAACTTGAAAGGTATGTACATGTATGTTAAGGATCAAGGCACTATAACACTAATTAGACTGTTCTTAAAGAAGGATTTGATGCGAATCGACAAAATTGTAAGTAGTAAAGATCTAGATAAATAACTATATGTCCAATAGCACAACAATATTATCAGCAAACACACACCCAGGGGATAGTACAACTAAGACTACCACAGGTGAAAAGTTTAAAGGAGACGGCTACTACGGTCGTGCAGATGGTTTTCATACTGTACAATATAACCTATTAGCTTTTAACGGAACCATTAAGATGCAGGGAACGTTAGCAGTAACACCTACAGACAATGATTGGTTTGATATAACTAATACAGATGTAACAGGGTCCGACGGTAATTTCTTTAAGAACTTTACTGGCAACTTTGTTTGGGTAAGGGTGTTAGCAGTTTACACATCAGGCGCAGTAAATAGTGTACTGTTAAACCACTAGGAGATAAGATGGAACATTTTGTAAGAATAGTAATGGAGAAACAGGAGACTACTAAGTTATTAGACGAAAGTATTTTTCCTGATCAAAACCTTTACGAAACTGAGCAAGGCGGTACAGCATGGGAGATTGCTTTACCAAGACAACTTTCAGAAGAAGAATCAACCGAGTACGCTAACAGACTAGCAAACTATATGTTTGAACAAGGTTACGATGACTTTGATATTGAAATTAGTGCAGGACTTGGCGAAGATATTATTGAAGAAACATATGATGACGATGATGAGTTTTACGAGCAGTACGGCGTTATGCATTGGAACGAAGATGATGATCCAATGGACGAAGCAGAGTACCAAGGACGTAAAGTAAAACTTGGAAAGCCTATGCAAGGCGATGTTAAAAAATTTAAAGTATATGTAAAAGATCCTAAAACAGGTAATGTTAAAAAAGTAAACTTTGGACACGGCGGAAGTAGTGTTAAAGGTAAAGCTATGAGCATTAAAAAGAATAATCCAAAAAGACGTAAGAGCTTTAGAGCAAGACATAACTGTGATAATCCAGGACCACGTACTAAGGCACGTTACTGGTCATGTAGGAAGTGGTAATATGAAGATAAACGAGTTTGCGGATATAGATCCAACAAAAGAAAATGATTTAGGATTTGATGTCATTGGTGACATGCAAGTGTTTATGAAGAATGACCCAATGTTCTATCGCAAACAGTATTATCCAACAATGGCAAGACTACAAGATAAATTAAAGGGTGGCAGAAGTCCTGTACCAGATGATTTATCTGGTATGATTGACACTGGTTGTAAACATTACTGTAACAAATTTGATATTCCTAAAGATCCTTCAAAACTTTTAACTAAAGAAGAATATAACTCATTAGCAGAAATAATCTGTAGCGAGGAAATGGAAGCCCTTAGAGACGGAGAGTACTAATGTTTTTACGTGAGTTATTTGAAGCACCTAAGACTGCGGTGTTTGCATTTGGTAGAATGAACCCTCCTACAATAGGACATGCTAAATTAGCTGACGTAGTTAAATCACAAAAGGGTGATCCTTTTTTATTTTTAAGCCAGACACAAAAACCTAAAACAGATCCACTACCATTCCCAGAAAAGATGTACTTTGCATCTAAAAGTTTTCCAGGAGTTGAAGTAGGTGATCCTAAAGTAAAAACTATCATACAAGCTATGCAAAGTCTAGAAGCTAAAGGCTATACAGACATTATATACGTAGCAGGTTCAGATAGAGTTGATTCATTTACTAAACTATTAAATGACTACAACGGTAAAGATTATAAGTTTAACAGTATTAATATTGTAAGTGCAGGCGAACGTGATCCCGATGCAGAAGGTGCTGAAGGCATGAGTGCAAGTAAAATGAGAGCCGCGGCACAAGAAGGTGACTTTGATAGTTTCAAACAAGGTGTTGCTAATCCACAGATGGCACAACAAATGTACGACCAAGTTAGAAAAGGCATGGGCGTAGCACAAGACGAAAATGTTAAAGAATGGGTAGCACCTGCATTAAGTGCTTTGAAGTACGGAAAACATGCAGTTAAAATTGCTAAATGGCTTTACAATAATAAATGGGCAATTACATTCTTTGTAGGGTTATGGAAAGTTGGCGGTTGGGTTGCTGATGCTATGGCCTGGGCTAAACGTTTCTTAGATCATCCTGTTACAAAAGCATTAGGCACATATGGACTTCCAGCAGTAGGTATTGCTGTAGCACTATATGGTGGTAGAAAATTATACATGCAACTAGTAGATATGGAGAAGAAAGGTCTAAGCCAAGAAGAAATGGAAAAAGAACTTACCGAGTTCAAACCAGACACTTCAGAAGCAGATGCATTTGAAAAAGAGTTAGAAGCATTTAACGACAAATATTTTGCTACTGAAAGTTTAGACGAATATAGTGTAAAGCAACAAAGACCAAAACTTGATGTAATTAACAACATTGCTGATCGCAAAGATAGTAAACCTTTTCCATTAAGTTATAAAGATACAGGTGGTGCAAGTAGCGGCGGCGAAGTATTAATTACTCCACAAGACGCACAGAAGTTTATTAAGTTTTACGATAGCAGAGCTGAAGATGAGCAAGAGCTAATGCAAAAAGCATTAAAGAGTGTTAACGGTATTAAGAACTTATTTGCAAATACCTTAAACATCAAGGTAAGTGTTAAAGTACCAAACAATAAAGATATTTCAACACAAGACCCATTAGACAGACTTAAAGCTAACTTAACTAAAGAAGCACAAAATAGTAACTTAGAACAAGACTTAATTGATATGTACAAAGGAGACGGCGAAGCTGGTCTTGCAATGTACATGGTTGACTATTTAAAGTTTACAGAAAAAGAAGTTTCACAAGCATTTAAAAAAGCAGGCGGTGATATCTATAAAATGATTAGTAACGTTGCCGCTATGAAAAGTGAAGGTGAAAACATTCCTAATCCTAAAGACACATTTCTTACAAAGTCTGATACAGCATACGATTTTTTACGTGTAGGCAAAACTATTTCTAATTTAGATGCCGCACCTAAAAATGCTAACAGAGACGAACCAGATGTTATGATTGTACCAATGGGTGGCAAAAAAGAAAAAGAACATCTTAAAAAAGGCCTTAAGCGTGTAGGTTATAAAACACAAGACGCTGACAAAGACGGTGATGATGCACATGTAGATGAAAACTTTGCCGACGGTAAAAAAAAAGGTAAAAGCAGACCAGGGCGTGTAAAAAAGTCAGGTGCTAGTTGTAATGGTAGTGTAACAGCACTACGCAAACGTGCTAAGAACTCTAGTGGCGAAAAGGCTAAAATGTATCACTGGTGTGCAAATATGAAGAGCGGAAAGAAGTAATGGATATTAAAACTTTACAACGACTAGCAGGGATTAATGAATTCTCAGGTTATTCGGAATATAAGATTGACGAAAATCCTAGTATTACTGCAACAGCTCTAAAGAAAAAAGAAAAAGCAATGGGTGTAAAACCAGGTGATCAAGATTGGTTTAAACTTTGGTTTAGTAGACCTTATATGACTAACCAAAATATGCCACAAGGGTTTAGAGGACGTAAAAAGAAATGAGATGGCATGAGATATCAGAAGGCGTAGGACGCATTGTAAAAGGTGTTAACACAACTCCTGATGTCGGAGTGGATCAAACTAGTATTGAAGCAAAGAAATTTGGTAATTCGGTTGACAAAGATGGAAAGCCGTTGTATACTATGCATAAGAAAGCACATAAAAATACAAAACCAAACACTTTATTTAATATGGGGATGACAGAGTCGCAAATAAAAGAATTAAAATCAAAAGAACTATCAGCAGTTAGTGAAATCTATGTAGACATGGACGGTGTATTAGCTGACTTCTTTCCAGCTTGGAAAAAGATAGTAGGTAAAGATTGGCGACAGATTACAGATATTGAAAGTGCATTACAAACGATTAGAGATAAAGAAGATTTTTGGTTATCATTACCATTAACAAACAATGCTCAAAACTTATTAAACATTATTAAAGATCTAAAAGGCGAGTACAAAATATTAAGTGCTCCGTTAGCTAATGATCCCAAAGCAGAACCACACAAACGTGAATGGGTTAAAAAGAATCTAGCATTTTTTCCACCTAAAGAAGTTATTATATCCGCAGACAAATACAAGTGGGCTAAACAGCCTGATGGTACACCTAACATACTAATTGACGACTTTGGATCTAATATTAGAAACTGGGAAGCTAAGGGCGGAGTTGGATTTAAACATAAAGACCACAAGTTTGAACGTACTGCTGGACTATTAAAAGATTACTTTAATAAGCCTGTAGATGAACGTGAACTAGATAAGGGTGAAGAAACAGAAAAAGAACGTATAGTAAAGGGCATGAAAAAGAATAAAAGTGACTTTAAAAAGCGTTACGGCAAAGATGCTGAAGCAGTTATGTATGCAACAGCAACTAAGATGGCTAAATCAGGATAAATAATGTTATGTTAATACGTGAACTATTTCAAAAAGACCTAGAAGAAACTGCTACAGCAGGCGGTACAAGTGCAGGTGCTATAGCAACTGTAGCTAATCCAATACATGCACATGGGCAAATACCACGTGATAAGAACGGTGTACCTAAAAAGAAATCTAAGAAAAAAGCAGACGGCACAGTGGTTAATGCACTAGATGCGTCAGACAGTTTCTTTGGTGGCAAAGTAGCTAAACGATAAATACTATTAGAGAGATAAAGTGATGGATATGAATAAGAAACAATTAAAAGAAGGTTTAGCAGACATGGCTTACAAAGCTGAGTCAGACCATGAAGTACAAATGGCTAGAGCTGAATTATACAAGATTGCAAAATACAGTATCAAACTACATGAAATGCTTAAAGGCGTTGACGAGTCAGCAGGCTTAGAAGGTTGGGTACAAAGTAAAATTACTAAAAGTGCAGATTATTTAGGTAGTGTTTATCATCACTTAGACTACCAATTCAAATTTGATGAAGTAGCAGAATCAGTAAACGAATCTGAAAAAGACACACATTGTTCAGACAAGTGTTGTGGTTCAGATGTTAAAAGAGAAGATTGTGAATGTGCTCCAACTTGTGAACATTGTAACTGTAACGATCCTAAAGTAGACGAAGGTAAGTACAAGAACGATGCACAACGTAAAGCAGTACATGCTTCAAAGAACGAAAAGAAAAAGAACGAATCATACAAAGACTCACTAGCTAGTAGACTAAGTGAAAAAGTTAGCTCATGTTGTTCAGACTGTGGCAAAGATAGTTACACTACATTAAACCTTTCAGATAAGGAATTAGATGAAGTAGCTGGTCCAGACAAGTGTTGGAAAGGCTATAAGAAAGCCGGAACACAAAAAGGTACTGGCGAGAACGCAGGCAAACGTGTTAACAAGTGCGTAAAGGCATAACATGAAAATTACGGATCTAATGGAAGCACCTCCCGGAGGTTGGCTTAATACTAAAGCGGCACTAGGTAAAGCAGATGACTTGGTTAGAAATAACCGATTAGGTAAAGGTCTTGGCAATCTAAACACAGCAGTTTCAAAAAAGTATGGCGGAGCTCATGGTAACAAAGCACCAATTGATCCAGCAGGTGGCATCGATGATAAAGAAACAGATGATTGGATTGCAGGCAAAGATACTAAAGATACTAAAGATCCAAAACCAAAAGCACCAGCACCAAAAGGTGCAAAAACATTAGACAAACAACCAACTAAAGATCCTAAATCAATTGATGATTTAAAACCAGGTAGTGCATACAACGATGGCACAGCAACTTGGACATGGACTGGAACAGATTGGTCCGACGGTGCAGTTAAACTAGATCCTGCAACAGGATTTAAACAATTTAAAAAAGCTAAAAACAAATTTGTAAAAGAAGCACCAGGTGCGGCGGCTCCAGGTGGAGCGGCTCCAGATGCACAAAAACCAGATCCAAAACAAGCACAACAGGTTGCACAAAAAGCAACAGCATTAAAAGGTGTTGTTGGTGGTAAAGCAAGTGGTTCTCAAGTTGCAAAAGGATTAGATAAAGTTGCGGCAGGTGAAACATTACCGCCAAACATTATTAAAGCGATTGCTCCATATGCAACTGCTATTCAAACTATGATGTCAAATCCTCAACTGTTTGGTAAGTTCAAAGCACTTATGAAACAAGCTGAAGCTGGACAGAACCAGCAATAACAATACTTTAAACACCCCTACATAAATAATTGCATGTTACCAAACGTGCAAACTTTAGAGTTCAAAGAACAAGCAGAAGTCTTTACCTACGTATACGAGGATGCCGAAGAGCTGAATCGAATACTAGCGGATAAGATTAGATCTAGAGGCGATGCTCAATATCGCAAAACAAATGTTCAAGCAGACATGACTGAATGGACAATGTTTAAAGATCCTGATTTTGAAAAGATTGTAAATTTTGCTATCGATGTTGTAAAGAACGGCCTCGAACACAAAAACTTAGGTACATACGAAGTTACTGACTGTTGGGGTGCAATATATCAAAAAGGCGATAGTTGTAATGCACACGCACATCATCCTGCTATTTGGAGTTTTGTATATTATGTACAAGCTACTCCAGATGATTCACCGTTAGTGTTTCCTACAAGCGGTAATGCAATCTATCCAAATCCTGGGTTAATGATTGTGTTTCCTGGTTGGGTATCACATAGTGTTCCAGAACAGCAGAGAGATGAAGAACGGATAGTAATAGCAGGTAATTTAACAATTAATCGTCCACAAGCGGAATAAAGTTGTTGACAAACAATAATAGTTCGTGTATAATACATATAACAATTAAGGAGATACTATGAGCGATAGAACATATGGTGCTGAAGAAAAAGCCAAACTAGAAAGATTGGTTAACGAAGGTGTAACCGTTTTACAAGAAGTAGAAGATCTAAATACAGGTCTAAAAGATACTGTAAAAGCAGTAGCAGAAGAACTAGACATTAAGCCTAGTTTGATTAATAAAGCAATTAAGATTGCACAAAAAGGTGAGTGGCATAAAGTTGCTGACGAATTTGATGATTTAGAAACACTAGTAGCCACAGTTGGCAGGGACAAATAAATTTTGAATAGAGCAATCGATTTTTTTAAAACAAGTTATAGGCTAAGTCCTGTTGCATTTTATTGCGAAATGGTTGAGGCATTGTTCTTAATCTCAGCAAGTGCAATACTGAGCTTTACTATACTAGATCCCGCAACAACAATATTTGTACCATTATATTTGGTTGGAAGTCTTTTGGGTATTGTTAGTGCAGTTATTAGACAAGCGGCATTTGTAATTATACTATGTTCTTGGTTCTCAGCAATGAACCTATGGGCATTAATACAGTTGTTTGTAATATGAAATATATGGTTGACATAGATGGAACTATCTGTTATAATAGTAACAGTGAGTATGAATTTAGTGAACCAGACGTACAACGTATACAACATTTTAATAAGTTGTATAATGAAGGCAATGAAATACATTATTGGACTGCTAGAGGCGGTACTACAGGCAGAGATTGGAGTGAGCTTACTAAAGACCAATTTGCGGAGTGGGGTGTGCTATACACAACATTAAGTTTTAGAAAGCCACACTATGACATTTGGATTGATGATAAGGCAAGAGAGGCGAATGAATATTTTAAAGAAGAAGGTAATCGTCGGCCATAAGCGACAGTATTGGTTTTTGTCAGCCCCAAGTGACATGCAAGGAGAAGATATATGAGTTATGTAGACGCACAGTTCGATCGTGATCAAGATGTGATCAGAGTAGTTGAACGAAAAGATGGTAAACGTTCCTACACAGAATACCCAATCAAATATACATTTTATTATAAAGATCAACGTGGTAAGTACAAAAGTATTTACGGTGATCCATTAAGTAGAATTGTTGCTAAAAACACAAAACAGTTTCGTAAAGAACTAGCTATTAACAATACTAAAGAATTGTTTGAAAGTGATATTAATCCAATCTTCCAATGTTTAAGTGAAAACTATTTAAATGTAGATTCGCCTAAGTTGAATGTTGCGTTTTTTGATATTGAGACTGACTTTGATCCTGAACGTGGCTTTGCTGATCCTAGTGATCCGTTTATGCCTATTACTGCTATTAGTGTACACTTACAATGGTTAGATACATTAGTTACATTTGCTATGCCTCCAAAAGGCTTATCTATGGAAGAGGCTCAAGAAGAAGTTAAAGAATTTCCTAACACATACTTGTATGAAAAAGAAGGAGATATGTTAGAAGCATTCCTTGACATTATACAAGATAGTGATATACTTACAGGTTGGAACAGTGAAGGTTATGATATTCCGTATACTGTTAATCGTGTAAAAAGAGTTTTAAGTAAAGATGACACAAGACGTTTTTGTTTATGGAAACAACTTCCTAAGAAACGTGAGTATGAAAAGTATGGGCGTAAAGCTGAAACTTATGACTTAATAGGTAGAGTGCATTTAGATAGTTTAGAATTATATCGTAAGTACACCTATGAAGAACGCCACACATACAGACTTGATGCTATTGGTGAACTTGAGATTGGTGAAAACAAAACTGTATACGAAGGTACATTAGATCAACTTTATAACAACGACTTTAAAACGTTTATTGAATACAATAGACAAGACGTTGCACTACTAGACAAACTAGATAAGAAACTAAAGTTTATTGACCTTAGTAACGAACTAGCACACAGTAACACAGTTTTACTACAAACTACTATGGGTGCAGTTGCAGTTACAGAACAAGCTATTATTAACGAAGCACATCACAGAGGACTACAAGTTCCTAACAGAGTAAAACGTGAGCCTGGTAGTGATCCTGCCGCAGGTGCTTATGTTGCATTTCCTAAAAAAGGTGTACACAAGTGGATTGGTTCAATGGATTTGAACAGTCTGTATCCTAGTGTTATTCGTGCATTGAATATGGATCCAGCAACAGTTGTTGGACAACTACGTCCAGACTTAACTAACGCAATGGTCGAAGATGCAATGACACTACAGAAGAAGTCATTTGCAGGTGCTTGGGAAGGCCGCTTTGGTACTATTGAATACGAAGCAGTTATGGAGCAGAAGAAAGACATTAGTATTACTGTTGACTTTGAAAACGGTGAAAGTGAAATGCTTAGTGGTGCTGAGATATACAAATTAATATTTGATTCGCACAAGCCGTGGATGCTAACTGCTAACGGAACTATCTTAACTAATGAGTTTGACGGAGTTATTCCAGGACTACTTAAACGTTGGTATAGTGAACGTAAAGATTTGCAAAAGCAAAAAGGCAAAGCTATGGATGCCGGTAACAAGATTGAACAAGCGTTTTGGGATAAGCGACAGCTAGTTAAAAAGATTAACTTAAACAGTTTGTATGGTGCTATCCTTAATCCAGGTTGTAGATTCTTTGATCCACGTATTGGACAAAGTACAACACTAACAGGTAGAGCTATTGCAAAACATATGAGTGCAGAAGTAAACAAAGTTATTACAGGCAAGTATGATCATGTAGGCGATAGTATTATATATGGTGATACAGATTCTGTTTACTTTAGTGCCCACCCTGTACTAAAAGAAGATATTGACAAAGGTAGTATTCCTTGGGGTAAAGAAAACGTTCTTAAACTTTATGATCAAATTTGCGAAGAAGCAAATGAAACATTTCCAAAGTTTATGCAAGAAGCATTTCATTGTCCAAAAACTAGGTCGGACGTTATTGCGGCAGGTAGAGAGATTGTTGCAGAGTCAGGATTGTTTATTACAAAGAAACGTTATGCGGCTTTGATTTATGATAACGAAGGCGAACGTATGGACGTCGACGGTAAACTAGGTAAAGTAAAAGCAATGGGTCTTGATCTTAAACGTTCAGATACTCCTGTGTTTATGCAAGAGTTTTTAAGTGAACTATTACTTATGGTACTTACAGATAAGACAGAAACTGAAATACTTGAGAAGATTACAGACTTCCGTACTGCATTTAAGCTACGCCCTGGCTTTGAAAAAGGTTCGCCTAAACGTGCAAACAAGATTGGCGAGTATCAACGTAAAGAAGCAAAGATGGGTAAAGCTACTATGCCTGGACACGTAAGAGCAAGTATTAATTGGAATACACTTAAACGTATGAATGGCGACAAGTATTCACAAGAAATTGTAGATGGTATGAAAGTTATTGTTTGCAAACTAAAACAGAATCCATTAGGATATACAAGTGTTGCGTATCCAACAGACGAACTACGTATTCCAGATTGGTTTAAAGAACTTCCGTTTGATGATGACGCAATGGAATCAACAATTATTGACAACAAACTAGATAACTTAATTGGTGTGTTGAACTACGATATTTCAAGCACACTACAGAACAATACGTTTAGTTCGTTGTTTGACTTCGGAGAATAATATGGCTGTACATGGAATGATAGATTTAGAAACACTAGGCGTTGAGCCAGATAGTGTAATCATAACTCTAGGTGCTATTAAATTCGATCCATATACTAATGAAGACCCACATAGTGGATTGTATCTACGTTGCGACATTGAAGAACAAAGCGAAAAATTAGGCAGAAGTATTGATGACAATACTCTTGCATGGTGGACTAAACAAGATCAAAACATTCAAGACGAAGCATTTGGTGAACATGAAGACCGTGTTAATATGGATCAACTTACAAAAGCAATTAATAAATTCTGTGTAGGAGTTGATCAACTGTGGTGCCAAGGTCCGTTGTTTGACTATGCAATATTACAAAACTTATATAAGAATGTTAATAAACCTTGTCCTTGGAACTTTTGGCAGATTAGAGATAGTAGAACTATCTTTAGTATGATGCCTACAGATCCACGTAAAGCAATACAAGAAGAATTACACAACGCCCTAGCTGACTGTTACTATCAAGCTAAGTGTGTACAACAAACGTTTAAAGCATTTGGAGTAACTAAATGAAAATACTACTAACAGGACATAAGGGAATGGTTGGAACAGAGTTGTATACTGCTCTAACTAAAGACCATCGTGTTATTGGTATTGATTTAAAAGATGGTAATAACTTACTAGACTGTTCGTTAGACTTCGAAGTTGATCTAGTAATTCATCTTGCAGGTGAAAGCGGAATACTAAGAAGTTTAAATGAATCTGATTTGTATTTTCAGCATAACGTATTAGCAACTAAAAGATTATTTGACCATTTTAAAAATACTAGAATACTTTATGCTAGTTCTAGTACTGCAAAAGAACCTAATAGAAATCCGTATGCATTAACCAAACACACAGTTGAACGCATTGCACCACAATCAAGTCTAGGTATGAGATTTACAACTATATATAGTAACAACTCAGAACTTAGGCCAAACATGTTAATACCTCGAATTATACGAAATGACGTACCACACGTAACAAATCATAAAAGAGACTTTATTCATGTTGCCGATATTGTAAGTGCAATACTTACATTAATCAAAAACGAAGATGTAAAAGGGGTTATTGATATCGGAACTGGCAAAAGCCAATCACTAAAAAGTATTTTAAAAGAATTTGGAATGAATCCAGAAGTAAAAATGGATACTCCCAATGAAAGACCTGATAATGTTGCTGACATATCAGTACTACAAGGCTTGGGTTGGAAAACAACAATTGAGCTAATACAATTCTTAAAAGACAAGAAAGAGCTTGACTTTTCAGAAAAACCTAAATATAATGTATATAACTAATGGAGAAATGTTAAAATGAAAGATATCTTACAAGACGTTGTTGCTCATACACATTCACTAGGATTTTTAACTTTAGTAAAAGTTACTGGTGAAGATGCCGCAACGACAATCGAATCAATGGCAGAAGATAGAAGTGTTATCTTAACTGCTACAACAAAGGCGGCAGTAAACGAATTTAAAGGAACCTTTGGTATGCCTAACTTAGATAAGTTAGCATTGCACTTAAAGAATCCTGAGTATCAGAAGCAGGCAAAGATTACTGTAGAACAACAGGAACGTAACGGCGAAACTTTGCCTACACACTTACACTTTGAAAATGAAGCAGGTGACTTTGAAAATGATTATCGCTTTATGAATAAAGCAATTATTGATGAGAAACTTAAAACTGTAAAGTTTAAAGGTGCATCATGGGACGTAACTATTGAGCCTTCAATGGCTTCAATTACTAGAATGAAATTGCAAAGTGCGGCACATTCAGAAGAAACTACATTTACAGTTAAGACTGAGAATGATAACTTAGTGTTTAGTTTTGGTGATGCTTCGCAACACGCAGGTTCATTTGTATTCCAACATGCAGTTGGTAGTGAATTGAAACATGCTTGGAGTTGGCCTGTAGCACAGGTACAAGCTATTTTAAATCTTGATGGTAAAGTAACTATGAAGATTAGTGATCAAGGTGCAATGGCATTAAGTGTTGATAGTGGTTTAGGTCAGTATGACTATATTCTGCCAGCACAAACAAAATAAGGACTTTATGACAAGTGTTGATATACATGATGATGACAAAACATTTGAAAATGAACAAAGTACAGTAACCATACCTCTTAAGGAGTATGACAAGTTGAGAGAAAAACAAAAGTATATTACAGACAAAGATATGATATCTGTAGTAGATAAAATTGAAGAACTTGTTAGAGCCCTTAGGAAACATATTGTAAGGACGGACATATAAGTGAATACAGACTTAACAACTGAACAAAAAGATTACGCAACTTTCCTGCCAGCTCTTAGTGGATTCTACGCAACATTCGTAGGCAAACAAAGACGTGAGGAGTACGTGGAGTATAAACGTATACCTAAACACTTTACTAATGGCGTTGAAAGCATGAATTGGCTTAATCCTAGTAAGTCGTTGTTTGAGTACAAATGGTCACTATATTCCGCAGGACATGCCGAACTAGACATTAACAAAGATGCACCCAAAGAAGATATGGTAAGAGATAGAGATCGTAATACTTCTTGGATGCTTGGCGATAGTGGTGGTTTCCAAATAGGTAAAGGTGTGTGGGAAGGTGATTGGAAGAATCCTAATTGCCCTAAAGCAATGAAGAAACGTACACAAGTTCTTGCATGGATGGACGCTTACATGGACTACGGAATGATACTTGATATTCCAGCCTGGGTAGCACGTTCACCAGAAGGTGCAAAAGCAACAGGCATTGATAACTATCAAGATGCCGTTAATGCTACACGTATTAACAACGACTTCTTTATGAAAAACCGTAATGGTAACTGTAAGTTCTTAAATGTATTACAAGGCGAGAATCATGCTGATGCAGAAGATTGGTATCAGCAAATGAAAGACTATTGTGATCCTGCAAAGTATGAGAATCACTTTAACGGATGGTCAATGGGTGGACAGAACATGTGTGATATACACTTAGTTCTTAAACGTATTGTAGCATTACGTTTTGATGGATTACTTGAACAAGGTAAACATGACTTTATGCACTTTCTAGGAACAAGTAAACTAGAATGGGCTACACTACTAACTGACATACAAAGAGCAGTACGTAAGTATCATAATCCAAATTTTACAATTACATTTGATTGTGCTTCTCCTTTCCTTGCTACAGCAAATGGACAAATTTACATTCAAACTGAAACTGAAGATAGAACTAAATGGGTCTACAGAATGGTTCCAAGTATTGATGAATTGAAGTACGCAACTGATACACGTAACTTTAGAGATGGTGTACTAGCAGATGGCATCTTTAAAAACTTTAGTAATAGTCCATTGACTGAGAATATTAAAGTAAATGATGTTTGTATATACGCTCCTGGAGATACTAACAAAGTTGGTGGTCCTAAAATATTAGCAGGAGAAATTGATAGAGACAAACATGGTAATCCTATACTAGACGAAGACGGTAATCAAATTATTCGTAAACGTGACTCAACTAGTTGGGATAGTTTTAGTTATGCTATACAAATGGGTCACAACGTATGGAGTCATATTAATGCAGTACAAGAAGCAAACAGACAATACGACAATGGAAATGTTCCGGCAATGCTTGTGGAGGAACAATTCGACAGGCTATATTTTAGAGATGTTGTGGAAGCAATATTTGCAACTTCAAACAGAGACGAAGCAGAAGCAATCATAGAAGAATATAGTAAATTCTGGATGTCAATTATTGGCACTAGAGGAGCAGTAGGTAAAAAGACTGTAAATGCAAATACAGGATTTTCCAATTTATTTACGGAGGTATAAAGATGGCGACAGGAAGAAAAAGTAAAAGTGCAAAAAAACTACAAAGTATGCACGACTACTTACATGACAAAGTAGAAGATGTTGAAAAAGAACGTGTAGGTGATAGATCATACAATCACAAAGCTCACCTTATTAGTCTTAAAAAACAAAAACTCGCTGTAAAGGATCAGCTTAATAAAAATGAATAGAGATTATGATGATGGCGTCAAAGATGACGTTGTATATTTTACAGGTTACGAAGTAGAGCATACGCCAGTTCACAATGAACATACATTGTTTGTTGTAGGACCACAAGATGTTGATGACGTGATTGAAAGAGCAAAAGCGGAATCAGTCGAACACATTTACTTAGGCGCCAATCAAAGTTTTGACATTGAATTGCCATACGGTAAGAACGAACAAAATACAGCATGGGATCTATTAGTTGATGGATTATGTAAAGCTGGCTTTTGGGTTACACTAGACTATGATGTTAAATTTCATAGTTGGGTGTTAGAATCTGGGTATAATGAACATAAAAAATTTATTAGTATGATTAGTGTAAAACTGCCTCATATCGATCAACTTAACTATAATGCATGTGTTAAAATTGATGATAAGGACTTTAAAGCATCAAATGCAGGTGTTTGGGTACATTATGCTAGAGATTTACAACCAAGAGATAAGTTTACATCTTGGGAAAAATATGAAAATGATTCACCAATATCTATTGACAACGATGAGTAAAGGTAGTATAATAAATGCAACAAGAACGACATTATGACTATATGATGCGTAGAATGAAAGAGGCAGATATGATTGACGCTAAAGCAAAAGCAATGAAAGAAGCAAAACGTATGATTTGGGTAACCTTTAAGAAAGAAGGTATCCATAAGTATCCTGCGGCACTAGATGATCCTAGTCTTGCAACAGGTGATGAGTATGATGTTAGTTTTTTGGGTTATCCACACAGACACATATTTCACTTTAAGGTCGCTATCACTGTAACACACAATGACAGAGATATCGAGTTTATTCAATTTAAACGTTGGTTAGTAAAACTATATGAAGGTGAATTAAATGTAGATTACAAAAGTTGTGAAATGATGTCAGATGATCTTTATGAGAAGATTAATGACAAGTATCCTGGACGTGAAGTCCACATCGATATCTCCGAAGATGGAGAGAACGGTGCCCACATTGAGTATGCGAAAAGCTAGAGGAGTAAAGCAATGTCGTACTGGGAAGAGAAGCCCGAGGTTGTCAACATTTTTGATGATCTGGATAAGTTCCGTGTTTTTTGTCGTAACTATGGTTTTAAGTTCGATGAAAAAGATTTATACAACAAGAATAGCCGTACATGGCAATTCTTTTTAGATCCTTCCAAACTAAGGAAGAATCGTAACAAAAGCAAAGATAAATTTGCTAAAGGTAGGAAACATAACTAATGACAACATATATAGTAGACATTGAAGCAGTAGATACACGCTACACAAAGCAATGGAAGGAATATCTTCCAAAGCAATTACAACGTGCAACTAATGCCAATGTTACTGTCATTAGTGGAGGAGAGGTGCCTCAGGCTACAACGCCTGGGGCATTCCTTAACTTTGCAGGTACTAATAACTACAAGTCACAACAAATGTTAGAAATTAGTAGACTGTTTGCAAATGGAGAAATTAAAGATGGGGATTATTTCCTATATACGGACGCTTGGAACCCGACTGTTATACAACTTCGTTATATGGCGGAACTACTTGGGGTCAGCATCAGAATTGGTGGTTTATGGCATGCTGGTTCTTATGATCCTCATGATTTCCTGGGTCGATTAATAGGTGATAAGCCTTGGGTCAGAAATGCTGAAATGTCAATGTACGAGTGTTATGATCAAAACTTTTTTGCAACTGATTTTCATATTGACTTGTTTACAGATACAATGATGGACAATTATGATATTGATGTTAACAAAGCAATTAGAGTTGGCTGGCCAATGGAGTACTTGGCTAATAGTTTAGATAGCTATAAAGGTATGCCTAAGAGAAACTTAATTTTGTTTCCGCACAGAGTTGCTCCAGAAAAACAAGTAGAAATTTTTAGAGATTTAAAAGAAGAATTACCACAATTTGAATTTGTTGTATGTCAAGAGCAAACACTTACTAAGAATGAATATCATAACTTACTAGGTGAAGCAAAAGTAGTGTTTAGTGCTAACTTGCAAGAAACACTTGGTATTAGTTGGTATGAAGGTGCGTTAGTAAATACACTTCCAATGATGCCAGATAGACTAAGCTATAGTGAAATGGCAGTTGATGACTTTAAATATCCAAGTGAATGGACTGAGTCTTTTGAAAGCTATCAAGCTAATAAAGATAAAGTAGTTGCACAGTTAGTTGACTATGTAGAAAATTATGAATTTTATTTGCCTGCACTATTAAAACAAACAGAACTGTTAAAGAAAGAGTTCTTTAATGGTCATGCTTTATATAAAGGAGTAACTAATGGGTGACGATACTAAATGGGATGGTACTATTAGTATTGCAAGTACATCAGATACATGCGGCGGACTTGACTACAGTAACGCAATGAGTGACGTTACATATTCATTTGACGCTAGTACAACAATGGATAGCCAAACAACTATTACTATACCAGGTGCAACAGTAGGTGCAACAGTAGGTGGAATTACTACTGGTAGTGCATATACATTTGATGTAGGTGATCACACTATTGACCTAAATACATTAGATGAAGATGAAATAGCAGAAATGTGTAAAGAGTATCCAGCACTAAAAATAGTTTGGCAAAACTTTAAAACTATGTATGATTTAGTTAAGCAGGATTATAAAGGTAAAAAGTTAGCAGGAGAATTAGATGATGACCTTCTTATCTAATATAATGAACTGGCTTGGAAGACGTAGAGTAATATCAGATAGAACTGGTACTATTCCGTATCTTGTTCGTTACTATTTGTTTTTAAAAGATAGAAAGAACTTTCCTTTTAATATTACACTACACAAAGTTTTAGTAAGTGACGAACCTACACTACATGATCATCCGTGGAGTTGGGGTGCATTAATTATTAAAGGTGGGTATTGGGAACATACACCACAAGGTAAGTTTTGGCGTGGGCCAGGACATACACGTTTTAGAAGTGCAAAAGATTTACATTGGTTAGAACTTGCAAAAGACTCTGAAGGAAATAACATTCCTTGTTGGAGCATATTCTTTATGGGTAAGAAAGCACAAAGCTGGGGCTTTGTTAAAAATGGTAAATGGATTGACAATAAGGAATATTTAAAAGATGTTTAATGAACCTGACATTTCAGAATACCTAAATGGTGACATTAAAGTTTACGACAATGTTTTTTCACCACCTATGCTAGATGAACTTGTACGTGACGTTCAATCGTGGCCGTACTTGTATGGTGAAGTAGACGACATTGATCATCCGCCTACAGGATTAAGTACTGGAGAATATGATAATACAAAAACATTCCATACGTTGTGGGCGTTCTTAGAAGAACATGTTCCATGCGTAAGTGGATCAGTAATAAAAAGAACACATGCAAACTTTTTTGCACCCCGTGAATTAGCAAACTATCATGTTGATGATGAAGGCGATGATGCTTGGACATTTATGTTTTATGCAAACAATAATTGGGAGATCAACCAAGGTGGTGAAACTAAGTTTATTACTAATCTTAAAGAAGAATTTAATAAACAAGGCAAGGAAGTATTTCCGCATATTATTGCCATACCCCCAATTCCAGGACGTATGATTATTTTTAAAAGTAACATACTACATACAGCTACACCTTTTAAAGATTTACCTAGATTTACACCTACAATTAAATTTGTACCTTATGATCCTGAAATACATAAAGAAGGTCCTATAAGACTGAATATGAAAGAAACATACCCTTGGAGAAACAAAAATGATTAAGAAACATTATTACAGTTGGACAGACGTAGAACAAATGTGTACACAAATTGTTAATCAAATGTACGCAGACAACTGGCGTCCTGATTACATTGTAGGCATTACTAGAGGCGGCAATATTCCTGCTACTATTATTAGTAACATGACAGGCATTCGATGTGAAGCACTTAAAGTAAGTTTACGTGACGGTGAAGCAGGTAGCTTCAACGATAGTGCGGCCTGGATGGCAGAAGATGCATACGGAGTACTAGATGGAAAAATTGCTTCAGGTAGTACAACAGCCAAGAAGATTTTAATTGTAGATGACATAAATGACACAGGTGCAACCTTCCAGTGGATTACAGAAGACTGGGAATCAGGTTGTATGCCAGGTAATGACAAGTGGCATAGAGTGTGGGGTCATAGTGTAAAGTTTGCTACCCTTACAGAAAATTCAGCCAGCAACTTTGATTTAGTAAATTATAGTTGTCATGAAGTTAACAAAGCTGAGGAAGACGTTTGGTTAGTTTATCCTTGGGAGAACGTGGGACAATATGACGACTAATTTAGGTTGGTGTTGGGCAGGAGCAATACCTGATTTATTAGTTATTGAACCAGAACGTTTTAAAACACCAAAAGTAGTTAACAAGAATTATAGCAAACGTGGTATTATTGATTGTCCTTCGTATCAAGGATTTTATAATAACTTGTTTCTATTGAAGTCGCCTGTGTCGTTTGATGCAGAAGTTAAAGACGGAATTGTAGTTATTACAAGTAAAGAAGTTGACGAGCATCAGTTACACAACTTATTTACTATACACCCTAAAGAAGATATGCACGATGTTAAAAAGCCATTGTTTCAGTTTAATCTAAACTATTTGTTTGTTGCTGACGAACCTTGCTTAATGGAAATACTTCCACCATTTATGCATAACGAAAACTTACCCGGCGAAGTTGTTGGTGGTGCATTTAATATACACAAGTGGATAAGAACTATTAGTTGGGGCTTTATATTCGCTAAGACAAGCTCTAAGCTATCTATTAAACGTGGTGACACGTTATGTTACATTAAGTTCACAACGCCTAACTTGACAAATAAGGTCGGTCTAGAGGAGTGTATACTTACACAAGAACTAATTGGAGAATTGGATCGTAAGAGATTCTTGACAAACTTTAAAAAAGGTGGTATAATTAACTTAATGAACAGAGCTCTAAAACTAAGACCCAAAAAGTTAATTAAACGTATGCCAACGATAAATGAATAATTGGAGTGTGAAATGAAAATTGATACTTTAGAACAAGCCCAAGCAGATGGTAGAGCACCTTGGAGTGATGTAGAAATTAGTACAAGAGACTTTATTGTATATAGAGATAAGTATCCTGTTACAGAAGGTCATACACTTATTGTACCACGTGAAAATACACACGAAGCTATTATGAAATGTTTTAACTTTGGTGTTACTATGGGATATGATAATGTTGTAAGTGAAAAGACTAATATTACAGGTTACAACATGGGAATCAATATAGGCAAGAGTGCAGGACAAACTTGCATGTATCCACATGTACATTTAATTTTTAGACGTGACGGAGATATGGATAATCCACAAGGTGGTGTTCGTGGTGTTCTTCCTACAAAACAAAGCTACGATTCAACTGAAGCCGCTATTGAAGCAGTTCGAGAGAGATTTTATTCATGAGAATTGCCGCTATAGGTTGTAGTCATACAAGCGGATATCATGTTGATGGTATGCCCGAAGACAAAGAAAACATGACACAAGAAAACTGGCCTTATAGTGGTAAGTGGAATGATAACAACTGGGCTGAACATTATATTAATAGTAAAGATGCTGACGGTGTTATATTTGCTAATCCGCAAAACGGTTGGTGGACTTATTCAGAATGGTTAAGTCATTTATTTAAAACTTATGATGATATTGAAGAAGTTGTTGTACAAATGACTTACTGGAATCGTTTTAGATTAAGTATTCAATTTCCTACACACTACGAAAACATTGTACCACTAGATGCAACGTATGTTAAAGAAGTTACAAAAGGACGTACCGACTGTTGGTATCCTGCTAATCAAACAAGTGACGGTAGTGTTAATGACATACCAATGCAAGTTTGGCCAGTAGACTTTAAAAAGGAAGTACCTTTTAAAGCAGTATACGATCCAGAGTTTAAACTAGCTAAGCCTGATTTAAGATCGGAATCGTACATGACTGTAAAGACATGGATGGAAGTTATGAGCCTTAAAACTCAACGTGAGTTTTTTAAGGAGATATATATTATACAAGAGTTGTGCCGTAACAACGGTGCGAAAGTAAAACTGTTTGGATTAAACAGTTGGACATGGATACCAAAAGAAATGAACAAAGAATTTTTTGATTTCAATTATATCCAAGTAGCAAAGCAGACCGTTGAAGATTGGTTTCTTCAACAAAAAGACATCAACGTAGGCAACCATACTGTAGATGGCGAACATTTTAATGAAATGATTCATAAAATGATTGCTACAGAATATTTGCCGTCACAATTTTAGAAAGGAATTTTATGTTGAAACAGGTTATAATTAATGCGGCAAGGAAACACGCAGAAGCGGAGATTGAATTGCACAAGGCTAACATAGAAGTGTATATGCAGTCAGTAGTAGGAATAGGCGAACATAGCGATATTATTGAGACTATTCAAAAGGAACTTGATAAAATGGCTACTGCCAATGACAGACTTGAAATGTTAAACAAACATTTTGGTGCTTAAAGTCATTGACAAAAACCTAAATAAAGTATATAATATATATAAATTTGGCAATCCACTGCCTTAACATCGGAGAAATAAATGAGTAAAAGTGACCAGATCAAAGCCCGTTTGCAAGACGCAAACATTCGTCATTGGGCAGGCGATAACATTAGTGAGGTATTACAAGAAGGTGATACTGACGCACTAATTGAAGAAGCGACTGTAGCATTTGAAAGTGTACTTGATGCACTTGTAATTGATAGGCATAACGATCCTAACAGTATGGGAACTGGTAAACGTCTTGCTAAGATGTATATCAAAGAACTAATGGCAGGACGTTATGAACCTATTCCAGCCGCAACTGCATTTCCTAATGATAGTGCATCACGTTATGAAGGTATGCTAGTAGTACGTAGTGAACTTACAAGTATGTGTTCACATCATCATCAGATTGTTAGAGGTGTAGCATACATTGGTATTATTGCATCAGACAAACTAATTGGTTTAAGTAAGTATACACGTATTGCACAATGGTGTGCTATGCGAGGTACGTTGCAAGAAGAATTAGCAAACGACATTGCTCGTGAAATTCAAAAGGCAACGGGTGCAGAACACTTAGGTGTTTATGTCCAAGCAACACATGGTTGTGTTGAAAACAGAGGTGTAAAGGCACATAGTAGTCTTACACAAACAACTGTTCTTAAAGGTGCATTTAAAGATGATGCAGGTACTAAGAAAGAGTTTATGGACAATATTAAATTACAACAGGAGTATGCGAAATGAGTGATGGACCATTAAAGTCAGCTACAGTAGATGGCATGAAAGATTTAACAGGCGTTATCAAACAAGAGTTTATTACATATCGTGTTAAAGATGGTATGTTAACTAAAGAAACAACTACTCGTAGATTTTATAACACAGACTACCATGATTCAATGTCAAGTGAACCTTTGATGCGGGTGGTGCAATGAGCCCCATTCCAGAAAGAGTAATAATGCCTGGAGCACCTGAGCCTAAGGATCCAAGTAAGAAACATTTTTATATTAGTCTTGTAAAAAGTGCAATTCGTATTGCAGGTTGTGTAGTAGCATTATTTACAGGAAGTATTTTTTGGTTAGCAACAGGATTACTTGTTGCTGAACTATTAGGAATTGCGGAGGAACTATAATGCCAGCTAAACTAAGATATTCAGAAGCATTTTATAGTGTACAAGGTGAAGGACAATATGTAGGAGTACCTAGTGTGTTCTTACGTACCTTTGGTTGTAACTTTCGTTGTATGAACTTTGGTACTGACGAGAAGCGTGATCGTTGGGAACAACACAAAGCAGGTAAGAAACACAATGCAGAAGTAATGGAACTTATTAATCAAGGTGTACATGAAACTACAAAAGAGTTTAACGACTTACCTATTATACATACAGGTTGTGATACATATGCAAGTATCTATCCTGAATTTAAACACTTCAATAAACTTGCAGAAGTTGAAGAAGTAGTTGAACACTTGTTATCACTTACGCCTAATGGTAAGTGGGTACAAGACAATGGGCAAGATGTCCATTTAATATTAACTGGAGGCGAACCGTTACTTGCATGGCAACGGTTATATATAGAACTATTCGAGCATCCACGTATGCAGGACTTAAAAAATGTTACATTTGAAACAAATACTACACAATCTTTACACGAAGATTTCTTTAACTATCTCAACGATCAAGACAGGATTAAGGTTACATGGTCTTGTTCCCCAAAACTTAGTGTTAGCGGAGAACCTTGGGATACTGCTATTAAGCCTGATGTGGCTAGTCAGTATAGTACTGTTACTAATTGCGACATCTATCTTAAGTTTGTTGTCGCTACTCAAGGCGATTTTGAAGAAGTTGAAAGAGCTGTGGAGGCTTACAGAAGTGCCGGGGTACAATGTCCGGTATACCTTATGCCGTTGGGTGGACGCAGTGAAGAATA
>OCVQ010000095.1_pt1 | contig 75390 bp, 72 predicted proteins | sample 1539061 | NCBI WGS metagenome assembly OCVQ01 (sample SAMEA3355526, study PRJEB22509) | marine metagenome | biome: marine; feature: river plume; material: water | place: USA | collected 2010-08-08 | depth 0.5 m | reverse complement strand
GTGCCCGCATCGGTCCACTCCAGTGCCGCTGGCAAAAAACCACCGAAGGCGATTTGCGCCAACACCTCACCCTGGGTGTGGCAGACGGTTGCGGCGCCACTCACCTTGCCTCAGCCACGGGCCCGCTGGGCACCCATCATGGGGAATTCGCTGATCGCGTTAAGCGCACCCGTGAGCATGCTGAGGTCGAGCGGCGTGGCCCGCTTTATGATGAGTTTGCACAACAATTGAATTCCCGCAGGGACGGCCTCCATCGCCACCAAGTGTTTGGTATTGCCCGATTCGTCACCGGCTTTGTGCGCCTTCTTGAGGGCTTTGAGTTCTTCGATCTTGGCTTCGAACTCGTCGCATTTGGCGAGGTCGTTTTCTTTTTTGGCTTTGCGCAGTTCGCGGGTGGCCACCTTAATCAGACTCTCCGCTTGAGAGGCTTGCGACTGTCCGTCTTGCCTTTCGTAAAAGACGTCGATTTCGGCTTCGGGTAACTCGGCAAACAACGCGTCGTTGGTGTCTAGATCGCGGCGGATGTGGTGAAAGGTGTCGGGCTTGACGTTGACGACCGGCATCAGGTGCGACACGTAAAGCCGGCTGTCCATGCGCCACGTTCCGAAGAGATCAATGAAGGGGTTGGCCGCCCGTAAAGCGAGTAGCTCGCCCAACCGCACTTTCTCATCAGCCTCGTCTTCTTTGGTGTCGATGTTTTGCCCCAAGGCCAGCATGTAGGCTTCCGCCAACTTGACGGGGCTGTGTGCGGTACGCATTTTTGCCAACGCCGCCTCATGCCTTAGCCGACCGCGAAACTGCGCGGCTGGAATGTAAACGGTGCGCAGGGGATGACCCTCCATGTCAACGCCGCGAACCATGGTGGGCAACCCGTCGATGCCGTGATGGGTGAAGGTGATGGGTTGAATCGTATTGATGGCGATATCGATGCGAACGTCTTGCATGGTGGTGAACTCCGGATAAGCGTTTTTAAGCGTTGGGTTAATGAACGACGAGTAAGTTGAGGCCAAAGGCTTTACCTACTTTGCCGATGCCATTGAGCAGACAGTCGTTGAATGGCGCAGGCTGGGTGACGCGCAGCAAGCCCGTGAATTGCGTGGCATCAATGGTGAAGTGGCGACCGTCATGGGTGGTCACGGTTTGCATGCCACCCTGGGCGTGCACCCCAACCACCTCGAAACCGTGTTTGATGCCCTGTGCCTCCAGCCACGCTTTGCGACCACGCCAATCGGCGACCGGCAGGTACCGGTGTTTGCTACCAAACGACACACACGCCAATGTGACAAAGCCCAACAGTTGCCCTGCGACGTAGGTGGGCGGACAGGCGTCACGCGAGCGAATTCGCACGGTGTCACCCTCGTCACGCCAAAGCGCGGGCGCACCGTTTTGATGTTGCGCAACCAAGCGGTGCAGCGCATAACCGCGCAGCTGGATGGGCTTGCTGATTAAGGTGTCCACCACTTCTCCAGAGTTGAATCAACGGTGCGCAAACTGCCATCGCTGCAATAGCGCGTTGCGCGTGGGTCGTAGGTCACAAAGAGGTCGCGTGCGTACATGGGGCTCTTGCCAATCGCGAGGATCAAGAGGGGCAATCCCGTTTTTAGGGATGACAAGATGACGGCCTGCCGCAACTGCCCCTGAATGGCGCCGGTCTCGGGGATGGCCTTAACGCTGGTGTACGTTGCATCGGGTGTGATCACCCACCAGCAACTGGAAAGCCGGAGTGTTTTTCCGGTGTGTAGGGGCAAACTGATGCTGAATAGCGCGTTGGCATCGGTGACGGCATCGCCGGTGTGCATCGCTTTCGGCAATAACCGATAACCGATGTGTTGCATTAAGAAGTCGGCGCCGTTCATCGTGGCTCCGGCGTGTAGCATTTGGTTCGGTTTCGAATATCCCAATACGGGGCGCACCATGCGGCCTCGGAGGGAATAAGCGTCGCGGAGGTTGGCCATCGCTCAACCGGCACGGGGCGCAAGGGCTCTCCGAAGTCATCGGTGAGGCCATCAAGGTGGCCGGGGATCACCTGCCATGCGTCGATTTCGCCGTAGCCCGCTGATCGCTTTTTGCCAATAAATGCGATGTCTTGCACAACCTGCCAGACCTGCTCGGCATGGCCGGTGGCATACCACTCGACGGCTGCAGCGGCGTGGGCCACGTATTGGTTGAGGATGTTGCCCGCTTCTTTGCGGCGAGCGCGTCCAATTGCCACGTCGTTGACATTGCCACGCGACCGATGCGTGTGCAAAAGCGGCGGCGCGTTGGGTGTGTGCGTGTTGGGGGCGATGAGCTCGCGGAGCTCCGGGTGGTGCTCGGGCCGCATGCTGGCAACAAATGATGCCTTTTGCTTTTCCTCAAGCGGGTCCACCAAAAAGGCGGCGCTGGCGTAGTACAACTGCGCATCTCGCTTGAGTAAGTGCGAGACGTCGCCAGTGACCAACTCCGCCATCAGCAGTGCATCAAGCGTGAGGTACCCCCGCATGATGACCGGGGTTTTGAGCGTCGCCCGTAGAGTGAATGTTTGCAGAGCCTGCCCCATGTGTGAATCAACGGCTTGCGGAAGGCAAGTCGATTACTTCACAGCATAATAGGCAATAAGTACTCTTTTATTGTTTAATTTTTAAAATAAATAGCTAATAAATATTAGAAGGCCGGTTTATTTTTAGCCTTGCCTTTGGGCATCACGGATGTGGTGACCACGGCACGCACGGGTTCTTGCGCACTGTTCAAAGCAGGGGCGGCGGCGGCGGCCTTCTTGGGCTTTTTGGATTCCTTGTTTGTTTTTTGCTGACCTTTTGCCATGCTGGGCTCCAAAAATTAAAGCCGCATCTTACGCCCGAATCAGCCTGCTGCGTCAACGCCCGTGTTGGCAGCGGTACATTTAGTTTGTGTGGTGTCCCGCGTGAGGGCCCATTGCAGCATTTGGGCTCCTTCTGCGGGCGTCAAGCTGGCTGTGATGACGCAATCGCCCGCATTGGCAGCGCCCGTTAAAACAACCCGAATCGCGGTGGCATCACCGCTGGCTTGCACGGCAACCGTGCCATGGGGCAACGGCATGACGCCATCGGTATTCAGGCCACTGGTGACCCCAAGTTCGCCAAACGTGTCGCATAACGTGATGTCGTTGGCTTGTTGGCCGAGGCACTCACTGACCGTACCTTGTAACGCGGCAATGGCGCCGAGGTTGGCGGCCCACCGCGCGCGTTGGGTGTAGTTTTGATATTGCGGAATGGCCACTGCAGCCAAGATGCCCACCACGGCCACCACCACCATCAATTCAATCAAGGTGAAGCCACGGTTACGGTTGCTGGAAAGTTGCATGAATGAGTGTCCGGGTTGTTTCCAAAGTTGAACCAACGATGCACGGTATCTAAGGCGCTCAGAGATAACGTCAAGCCCCTAAGGGTTTAGGGCGCTTTGCGATGACCGCACGACCAATCACCCACACCAAGCAAGCACCGACAAACCCCGCCCAATGGCGCAAAGACAAACCCATCAGGGGCTCAGACGGCAGCACGTCGACCAGCACCGGGTCGGTCCAAATCATGATGCCGGCAATCCAGCCCAACAACATTGCACCCAAGGTGATGACAATGGGCATGCTGTCCATGATTTTCAAAACCAATTGACTGCCCCATACGATGATGGGCACGCTGACCAGCAGGCCAAAAATTACCAGCGGCACTTGTTGATGCTCGGCAGCACCCTGCGCGGCGCCAGCAATGGCCATGACGTTGTCGATGCTCATGACCAAGTCGGCCAAGATGACTGTTTTGACGGCTGACCAGAGCTTGTCACTGGCATCGACGACGCTATGGTCTCCTTCCTCATCGGGGATCATGAGCTTCACACCAATCCACACCAGCAACAAACCGCCAACGATTTTCAGATAAGGGATGGTCAGAAGTGTTAGCGCAAAAACGATAAGCAACACCCGCAAACCAATCGCGCCCACAGTGCCCCACATGATGCCCTGCATGCGCTGGTTTTCAGGCAGCTGTCGACAGGCCAAAGCGATGACAACCGCGTTATCGCCGCCGAGCAAAATATCAATCAAGATAATTTGACCCACCGCGATCCAAAATTCAGGGGTTAAAAACTCAAGCACCGGTTATTTTCTTTCGATTGAACGTATCAAAAAAAATGGCAACGCATGGAACACGTTGCCATTTTTGCACGAACACGCGCCAGCGGCATGCTGACGCTGCCGATCCGGTTTACAGCAAGCGCTTCAGCAGCTTGCCCATTTCGGACGGGTTGCGGGTCACGGTGAAACCGCAGGCTTCCATGATGGCCAGCTTGGCCTCAGCGGTGTCTTCACCACCAGAGATCAAGGCACCCGCATGGCCCATGCGCTTACCTGCCGGTGCGGTCACACCAGCGATAAAGCCGACCACTGGCTTCTTCATGTTTTCTTTGCACCAACGGGCGGCTTCGGCTTCATCGGGACCACCGATTTCGCCGATCATGATGACGGCGTCTGTGTCGGGGTCGTCATTGAACATGCGCATGACATCGATGTGCTTCAAGCCGTTGATGGGGTCGCCACCAATGCCAACAGCACTGGATTGGCCCAGACCCAACTCGGTCAATTGGCCCACCGCTTCGTAGGTCAGCGTGCCGGAGCGGCTGACCACGCCAATGCGGCCCTTCTTGTGGATGTGGCCGGGCATGATGCCGATTTTGATTTCGTCAGGCGTGATCAAACCAGGGCAGTTCGGGCCCAACAGCAAGGTCTTTTTGCCACCGGCGGCTTCTTTGGCGGCCATGCGGTTACGCACCTCCAGCATGTCGCGCACAGGAATACCTTCGGTGATGCAGATGGCCAAGTCGAGGTCGGCTTCAACCGCTTCCCAGATGGCGGCGGCAGCGCCTGCGGGCGGCACGTAGATGACAGATACGGTTGCACCGGTGGTGCTGGCCGCTTCTTTCACAGAGCCGTAAATCGGGATGTTGAAAATGCTTTCGCCCGCTTTTTTGGGGTTCACACCGGCGACGAAACAGTTCTTGCCGTTTGCGTACTCTTGGCACTTTTCCGTGTGGAATTGACCGGTCTTACCGGTGATACCTTGGGTGATGACTTTGGTGTCTTTATTAATCAGGATGGACATGCTTATTCCTTTTCGCTCAGGCTTTAACCGCAGCAACAATTTTTTCGGCGGCCTCGGCCATGGAGTCGGCGCTGATGATCGGCAGACCAGACTCTGCCAACATCTGCTTACCCAGCTCTTCGTTGGTACCCTTCATGCGCACCACCAACGGCACGCCCAGGTTGACCGCCTTACACGCGGTGATAACACCCTGTGCAATCGTGTCGCAACGCATGATGCCGCCAAAGATGTTGACCAAAATGGCCTTCACTTTGGGGTTCTTCAGCATGATCTTGAAGGCTTCAGTTACTTTCTCAGGCGTGGCACCACCGCCAACGTCTAGGAAGTTAGCGGGCTCAGCACCGAACAACTTGATGGTGTCCATGGTGGCCATGGCCAAACCGGCGCCGTTCACCAAGCAACCGATGTTGCCGTCGAGGCTGATGTAGGCGAGGTCAAATTTAGAGGCTTCGACTTCGGCCGCGTCTTCTTCGTCAAGGTCACGGTACGCGACGATTTCGGGATGACGGAACAGGGCGTTGCTGTCAAAGTTGAACTTGGCGTCGAGCGCTTTGATGCCGCCGTTGCCTTCGAGGATTAGGGGGTTCACTTCGACCAATGAGGCGTCGGTGTCCATGTAGCATTTGTACAGTTTTTGAAACACATCAGCCGCAGCGGCGGTTGATGCCGCTGGCACACCAATACCGTTTGCCAGCTCGGTCGCTTGCGCGGCGGTCAGGCCGGTTGCGGGGTCGACAAATACCTTGATGATTTTCTCGGGCGTCTTGTGCGCCACCTCTTCGATGTCCATACCGCCTTCGCTGGAAGCCATGATGGCAACGCGTTGGCTGGCGCGGTCAGTGACCGCGGACACGTAATATTCTTTCTTGATATCGGCGCCGTCTTCGATCAAGAGGCGGCGAACTTTTTGTCCCTCAGGGCCGGTTTGGTGCGTGACCAACTGCATGCCCAAAATCTCGCCAGCGAGTTGCTTGACTTCGTCAATTGACCGGGCCAATTTCACACCGCCGCCTTTGCCTCGGCCACCGGCATGGATTTGCGCTTTGACAACCCAGACAGGGCCGCCCAATTTTTGTGCGGCTTCAACCGCTTCTTGCACTGTAAAGGCAGGGATGCCGCGGGGAACTGGCACCTCGAATTGGCGCAGGATCTCTTTGCCTTGGTACTCGTGGATCTTCATGTCAGGGCTCTCAAAGTGGGGACAAATCACTTCCCTTTTATGGCAAAAACGGGGGCAACCCTGCTAGGCCAGTCAGAGGAAATTACCAACCGTAGACTGTATCATGTTGCAGTGCAGAAATTTTTCACCAAACTGACGGCGAAGCGGGCCGCAACCCCAAATATCAGCCATGACTAATATTTTCATCGACGGCGAAGCCGGCACCACGGGACTTCAGATTCGCGAGCGTCTGGCGACGATGCCGCACGTTCAGTTGCTGCAAATCGACCCCGCTTTGCGCAAAGACGTGGCTGCCAAACGCGCCCTGTTGGCGCAGGCCGATGCGGTGGTGCTGTGCCTGCACGATGATGCCGCCCGCGAGACGGTCGCGTTGGTGGACGAGCTGAAAGCGGCGGGTCAAAAAGCACCGCGGATTGTGGATGCCTCGACAGCGCATCGCGTCGCCCCGGGCTGGGTTTACGGCTTCCCTGAGTTGTGTGCGTCGCAGGCCGCCGCCGTCCAGCAGGCGGAACGTGTGGCCAACCCAGGTTGCTACGCCACGGGTGCCATCGCCCTGTTGCGCCCCCTGATTGACGCTGGCGTACTGCCGGCGACAACGCCGGTTTGCTTGCCCAGCGTGAGTGGCTACAGTGGCGGCGGTCGCACCATGATTGAGGCGTACGAAGCCAACAGTGCGCCCGCGTATGAGCTTTATGCGTTGGGACTCAGCCACAAACACATCCCCGAGATCATGCAGTGGACGGGCTTGCAAACGCGCCCCTTATTTGTCCCCAGCGTGGGCAATTTTGCACAAGGTATGTTGGTGCAATTGCCCTTGCACCGCGACCAACTGGCAGCGGGTACCGACAAGGCCCGCTTGGCTGGGGTGTTCGAGGCGCACTACGGGAACAGTCGCTTTGTGCGGGTCGTGAGGCACGAGGATGCCGCCGACACCGGCAAGCTCGATGCATTGGCGCTGGCCGATACCAACGACCTAGAGATCCACGTGTTCGGCAACGACACGCATGGCCACAGCCTGCTGGTGGCCCGCTTAGACAACCTGGGTAAAGGCGCCAGCGGGGCGGCGGTGCAAAACCTGGGTTTGATGTTTGACTGGCCAGCCGCCTGAGATCAGTTATCGAGCAAGCGCACTTTCACGCGCTTGCCTTTCACGCGGCCCGCGTTGAGGGCGTCACAAGCCCGCTGGGCGATGGGCACCGCAACCGCGACGTAGCTTGAAAATTCGCCTAAGCTGATCTTGCCAACTTCGGATTTATCGAACCCCGCCTCGCCGGTTAGGGCGCCCAAAATATCGCCCGCACGGATTTTCTCTTTTCGTCCACCCGCGATTTGCAAGGTGCGCATCGGCGCCTTCAAAGCGCTGCCCGTCGCTTGAAGCGTTGACAAATTCGCCCACCGCGCTGGACGGTTGTTGACCTCTTCGATGCGTGCCACGCGACTCATCTCGGGCATGGTGACCAGACTCAAAGCCAAGCCAGTCGCGCCTGCGCGACCGGTACGACCAATGCGATGGGTGTAGACCTGTGGGTCAGGCGTGGTGTCGACATTGATAACAGCGGCGAGATCGGCAATATCCAAACCGCGTGCCGCCACATCGGTGGCCACTAAAACCGAACAACTGTGGTTGGCAAATTGAATCAGTACTTGATCGCGATCGCGCTGATCGAGGTCGCCGTGCAGCGTCAGGGCCGAGAAGCCATGCGCACGCAGAATTTGCACCAAGTCGTTGCATTGCACCCGGGTGTTGCAAAACGCGACGGTGGAGGTGGGTTGGTAGTGGTTTAGCAACCGCGTCACCGCATCCAATCGGGTATCGGGCTCGACTTCGAAAAACCACTCCTCGATGGCATGGGTGTCATGGGTGGTGTCGACTTTCACCATCTGCGGTTGACGCATCAGCCGGGCCGACAGTGCGGCGATGGTATCGGGATAGGTCGCCGAGAACAGCAGGGTTTGTCGCGTGGCTGGCGTTTGCTTGGCAATGGCTTGAATATCATCGGCGAAGCCCATATCCAGCATGCGATCGGCCTCGTCGAGGACCAAGGTGGTGAGCGTCGACAGCGCCAAATTGCCACGTTGCAGGTGATCCAGCACCCGTCCCGGCGTGCCCACAACGATATGGGCACCATTTTCGAGACTGGCCGTTTGGCCGCGTAACGCCACACCGCCGCACAGCGGCAGCACTTTCACGTTGTCATAGGCCCGGGCCAAACGGCGAATCTCGGCGCATACCTGATCGGCCAGTTCTCGCGTGGGACACAGCACGAGACTTTGCACCGCCAATTGACCCACATTGAGTTTTTGCAGCAACGGAATCGCAAAGGCGGCCGTCTTACCGCTACCGGTTTTAGCCTGTGCGATGAGGTCGCCTCCCGCCAAGCTGAGGGGCAATGTGGCGGCTTGCACCGGTGTCATGGTGCTGAACCCCAAGGCGGCGAGGTTGCTTTGTTGCGCCGGGTCGATGGGCAATGTGGCCCAGTCGGATAACGATGGCGAGGCGGTTGTGTCTTTGTTCATTCCCCATTATCCAAGTAATCGTCAACGCTTTGCGGCGCTTGCGCACCGTCTTCGCTGAGGCTTACTCGGCTAATGGGCGGAACGGCAGCGCGGATAGCCGCGCTGTCAAAACCGCGCGCCGCCAAAAAGCGGACCTGCTTGGCCATGGCTTTGGCGTCTTCAGGGGCTTGGTTGAATTTTCGAGCCCACACCGCCTTGGCACGTGCGGCCTCTGTAGGTTTGAGCTCGGCAATGACGGATTGGATATGGCTGGGGTCGACCCCTTTGGTCTGCAACTCGGCCCGCAGGCGCATGGCGCCCAGCTTGGAGGCACGCTGGTTGACAACGCTTTGCGCCAGGCGCTCTTCACTGATCAGGCCTTTGGCAACGAAGTCGTCGAGCACCTTGGCCAGCTCGCCGTCCTCGGTTTCGAGTTTGGCGAGCTTACGAGCCAATTCGGTGCGGGAGTGTTCCCGCTGGCTCAAGAGCCGCAACACGCGGCCCTTGAGCGAGAGACTTTGCACAGACACCAAGCGGGCCTTTACGCGGGAATTTCACCGTCCTCTGAGATACCTAAATCGATATCTGGCGCTGGCGCTGCCGCTGCTGCGGCCGCAGCCTTGGCGGCTTTGCCGGTGGGCGCTGGTGCCGCCTTGGCGGGCTCGATGGCCTCACGCAGGGGTACACCCAAAGCGGCACGCACCTTGTTTTCGATCTCACGCGCCAAGCTGGGGTTTTCTTTCAGGAAGTCACGGGCGTTGTCGCGGCCTTGACCAATTTTTTCACCCTGGTAGGCATACCAAGCACCCGACTTGTCGATGATGCTGTGTAACACGCCTAAATCGATGATTTCACCCTCAAGACTGATGCCCTTGCCGTACATGATGTCGAACTCGGCGGTTTTGAAAGGGGGTGCCACTTTGTTTTTGACCACCTTCACGCGGGTCTCGTTACCGGTCAACTCGTCACCCTTTTTAATCTGTCCGATACGGCGGATATCGAGGCGAACCGATGAGTAAAACTTGAGTGCGTTACCACCCGTTGTGGTCTCGGGGCTACCGAACATCACACCGATCTTCATGCGGATCTGGTTGATGAAGATCACCGTGCAATTGGCCTTTTTAATGCTGGCCGTCAATTTGCGCAGGGCTTGGCTCATGAGGCGGGCTTGCAAGCCAGGTAATGAATCCCCCATATCGCCTTCGAGTTCGGCCTTGGGTGTCAGAGCGGCGACCGAGTCGATCACGATGAGGTCAATGGCCGCCGAGCGGACCAAACTGTCCACCACCTCAAGCGCTTGCTCGCCGGTGTCGGGCTGTGAGATCAACATGTCTTCGAGGCGCACACCCAAGGCCTGGGCGTACTGAACGTCCAACGCATGCTCGGCATCAACGAAGGCACAAACGCCGCCCAGTTTTTGCATTTCGGCGACGACTTGCAACGTCAGGGTGGTCTTACCCGATGACTCGGGACCGTAGATTTCAATCACGCGGCCACGGGGTAAACCGCCCACCCCCAGCGCAACATCCAGCCCCAAGGAACCGGTGGAGACGGTTTGAATGTCCTCCAACACCTCACCGGCGCCCAAGCGCATGATGGTCCCTTTGCCGAACTGCTTCTCGATTTGTGACAGCGCGGCTTGGAGGGCTTTGGCCTTTTCGGTGTTGATGCCTTTGACGGGTGCGTCCATGTGATTTCTCCGGTGGATGAAGTTAAAAGTGCCCAGCTGGGTAACCGGTGTGGTTGCGTACAGGCTGGATGCTTGAACAGTAGTTTAACGAAGTATAAAAAAATATATACGAATTAATGGTCAGTTTGCCTTACTATTAATACATGCCTCGATACCAACCACCGCCCAGCCCCGACGACTGGCGCCGCAGCCACTTGGGGCGACTGATGGGGGACGCGCTGCGGCGCTTTGACGCCCGCGTGCTGAGCTTGATGGCACATGACATTCACGTGCCATTGGCACTTTCTAACCTCGCAGCCCGTGAACAAGTTGGCGCGGCACACATTCACCTCACACGGCATTTGCCACGTAACGGCGCGCGATTGACTGATTTGGCAGAAGCCGCCGGGATGACGAAACAAGCCATGGGTGACTTGGTAACCCAGTGCGAAGCGTGGAACTTGGTGGCACGCGAACCCGACCCACGCGACAGACGCGCCAAGCGCGTGCTGTTCACGGCAGACGGCCTCGCATGGTTGGCAGCGTTTGAACGCGCAGTGGCAACCGCCGAACAGGAGTTTCGTCAACACGTGGGTGACGAGGTCGCAACCGTCGTGTCCATTGGGCTGGAGGCTTACGGCCATGGCGCCTGACATCCGCACTTACCCCTAGTGACGTTTGGCGATAATGCACCCATCGTTTACCCATAACTTCAAGCGCTACGGAGACACGCATGCGAATTCTGATCGCCGAGGATGACCAGGTTTTAGCAGATGGCCTGCTGCGCACGTTGCGGGCAGCCGGCGCGGCGGTTGACCACGTACCCAACGGCACCGAAGCGGATGCGGCGCTGATGACCAGCACCGAATTTGACCTGCTAATTTTGGATTTGGGTCTGCCCAAGATGCATGGCTTAGAGGTGCTCAAACGCCTGCGAGCGCGTGGTAACACCCTACCTGTATTGATTTTGACAGCGGCCGACAGTGTTGAGGACCGCGTCAAGGGCTTGGACTTAGGCGCTGACGACTACATGCCCAAACCGTTCTCATTGCCCGAGCTGGAAGCCCGCGTGCGCGCGTTGGTGCGGCGTGGCATGGGCAGCACGTCAAGCCAAATTAAACACGGCCCGTTGGTGTACGACCAACAAGGCCGCGTCGCAACGATCGACGGTGCGATGGTCGAGTTGTCTGCGCGGGAGCTGGGTTTACTGGAAGTGTTGTTGCAACGCGCAGGGCGGTTGGTCAGCAAAGACCAGTTGGTAGAGCGCCTGTGTGAATGGGGCGACGAGGTGAGTAACAACGCCATAGAGGTGTACATCCACCGCTTACGCAAGAAAATTGAAAAGGGGCCTATCCGCATCGCCACGGTGCGTGGTCTTGGGTATTGCCTTGAAAAAATACCCGACTGAGTTACCGAACGCTGACCTGGCGTTTGGGCTGTTTCAGCGTGAACAGCGAAGTTTGTTTGGGGAGATCCTAGACTGGATGCTCACGCCACTGTTGTTGCTGTGGCCGCTGAGCTTGGCACTCACGTGGTGGGTCGCGCAAGGCATTGCGGCCAAACCGTACGACCGGGCCTTGGAATACAACCTGCGCGTCATGGCACCACTGGTGAAGTTTGACCAACGCACGGTGTCCTTCACACTGACTCGCGAGGCGCAAGACCTGATGCGCACCGATGACAGCGACTTGATTTACTACCAAGTACTGGGCCCACGCGGCAGTGCGATTGCGGGTGAATCTGACTTCCCGATCCCTGCGGGTAACGTGGCGCCCAACATTGGCATGCCTGAACTGCGGGATGATGTGATCCGCGGGCAGAATGTGCGAGTGGCCTACATGTGGGTGCAAGCGTCAGACGGCGCGGGTCCGCTGGCGCTGATCCAAGTTGCGGAAACCCTGGAAAAACGCTCGACGCTAGCGACCGAGATTATCAAAGGCGTGATGGTGCCCCAGTTCATCATCTTGCCGTTAGCGGTGCTGCTGGTTTGGTTAGCGTTGGTGCGCGGCATTCGACCGCTCAATCGCTTGGAGCAGCGTATTCGAGCGCGCAAACCCAATGACCTCAGCCCGCTCGATGACTCTTATGTCCCGCAAGAGGTGGCACCACTGGTGCAATCCATTAACGACTTGCTGGAACGACTCACCTTGTCATTGACCACGCAACGGCGATTTTTGGCTGACGCCGCGCACCAACTCAAAACACCGTTAGCGGGCCTGCGCATGCAAGCCGACTTGGCACAGCGTGAGCGGAATCCCCAAGAGCTGTTATTGGCGTTAACGCAGATTGCGCGCTCCAGCGTACGGGCAACCCATACCGTGAACCAATTACTGGCGCTGGCCAAAGCTGAATCCACTGGACGGACGTTGCCCACCTTGAAAGTTGACTTGGCAAAAGTCACTGTGGATGTCATGCAAGACTGCGTACCGCGTGCCATTGAAAAAGGGATTGACATTGGTTATGAGGGCCCCGATACCGTGCCCGCCGCGTGCCTGATGGAGGGCAACGAGACCTTGCTGCGCGAGCTGGTTCGGAACCTGGCAGACAACGCGATCAACTACACGCCAGCGGGCGGCGTGGTGACGATTCGGTTACTAGTTGACCCGTTCAGCCATGTGATGGTGCTGCAGGTCGAGGACAACGGCCCAGGCATCCCTGCGGACGAGCGGTCATTGGTGCTACAGCCGTTCTATCGCACGCTCGGCACCAACGTCGACGGCTCAGGTTTGGGCTTGGCGATCGTGCAAGAGATTGCGCAGCAAATGGGCGCGGTTATCGAGATGAGCGATGCGACGCCGAACAAAAAGCCACCTGGTTTGCTGGTGACCGTGCGCTTCCCGTCACCCGCAAAGGCCACTGAATTGGCGCACCACCCGTAAGTCAGCCCCCAACCAGTTGGCCTGTGGCCGACTCAGGCTGTGGGCTTCGGGGTGGGTTCGAGTTGGTAACGCTCGGCAGCCACCACTTCCGCCAATTGCGGCAATGCCAGCAAGCGGTTGGCCAGCGCGTAAATCCGCGGGAAGGCCTGTGGCGACAAGCCAGCCAAGCCGGACCACCGCAGCAGCGTGGTGGCATAGGCATCCAGCGCACACGGCTGGCTACCGGTCAGCCATTGGTCCGAGCCGACCGCTGGACACATCGCGTCCAACTGGTGTAGCTGGGCTTCAAACAGTGCGGTGTTATGGGTCTTGATGTGGGCTTTGGCATCGGCATCCGAGGCGAATTTATGCGGCATGAAAATGTGCGCAAAGGTGGCATGCATGCCGCCGTTCATCCACGCCAATGTGGTGAGCGCGCGACTACGGGCGGGCTGTGTCTTTGGCAGGATGCCCGCTTCGGGGAACTGTTCATCAAGGTACAAAACGACGGCGACGACTTGATCGATCACGCGGTCATCATCGATCAACACCGGCACCTGGCCACGCGGATTGATGGCTAAAAATTCGGGGCTACCCTGCTCACCCTTGTGCAGTTTGACCATCTGCAACTCGTAAGTCGCGCCAGCTAACGCCAGCGAAACATGGGGGACGAATGAACAGGCGCCTGGTGCGAAAAATAACTTCATCATGGCAATCTTTCCGGGTGTTTGGTGGGTTTATGGCACAGATCGAGGGGTCAGCTTGTGGCCTTCTTGGGGGCTGCTTTCTTTGCGGCTGCTTTTTTGGCTGGTGCCTTTTTAGCGGGGGCTTTTTTTGCAGCCGCTTTTTTCGCCGGCGCCTTCGCGGCCGTCTTGACTGCGGTTTTGCGTGGCGGGTACTTACTCACACGCGGCTCGAATTCAAACGCGACCTTATCCTCCTCGGCGTTCCACGCCAAGAATGCCTTGAACGGGCGACGCGTCCGCATGGATACAAACTTATCCAACAGATCGGTTTTGCCAGTGGTTAACAGCTTTTGAATTTGGGTCGTCTCAACGGGTTGCTGCAACACGATTTTGCCGGTTTTGAATTTACAACTCGGCGTCGGCTGTGCCTCTGTAGGGACGGCCTTTTCGCACGCATACACGCTACCGTGATCAAACACCGAGCCACCACAACTGGGACATTTGCCCAAGGTCGTTTTATCGCTGAAGTCAATGAGTTCGCCCGTGTCGGCATTGGCGTCGTTGCCAAAGTCGAACTCTAGCTTCCAGTTCTTGTCGTCGTCACTCCACTTCAAAGCCAACTCAGCTGTAAAGGGCCAACCGGCTTTCGAGCGGAAGCCCTCTAGTGGACCGATTTGTTTGTTGACCAAGAAAGACTCCACCTCGGTCAACTCAAACGCGCGGCCAGCTGGCGTTTTTGTCATTGAGAAACCACAGCCTTCCGCCCCGCCCGCGCCGCCGCCAGTGCAGGTGTACCGCCGATAGTTTTCTTTCACCACGCCTCCACAGTTGGGGCATGGTGTTTGCAGTGTGGCGTAGTCGCCGGGGATGGTGTCGCCATCGTATTCTTTGGCTTTGCGCACCATGCGCTCCGTCATGCTGGCGATTTCGGCCATGAAGCTGGTGCGGCTCATGAGGCCTTGCTCCATTTGTGAGAGCTTGTGTTCCCATTCGCCGGTTAATTCGGCGCGCGAGAGCTCGTCAACACCCAAGCCGCGCAGCAACGTCATGAGCTGAAAGGCCTTGGCCGTTGGGATCAACTCGCGGCCTTCGCGCAGCATGTATTTCTCGGCAATCAGACCTTCAATGATGCTGGAACGGGTCGCAGGCGTGCCGAGTCCTTTTTCTTTCATCGCCTCGCGGAACTCATCATCCTCAACGGACTTACCCGCGCCCTCCATCGCTGACAACAATGTGGCTTCCGAGTAGCGCGCCGGTGGGCGTGTTTTGAGGTCTTTCAACAGTGCTTCAACGACACGGCCGATCTCGCCGGGCTTGACCGCCACGAGTACCTCACCGTCTTTCTCGTCGTCTTGCGCGTCCTTGCCGTATATCGCCATCCACCCGGGATTGACCAACACTTTGCCCTCGGTTTTGAAGGCATGATCTGCCACGCGTGAAATGCGCGTTGTCGTGAGGAATTCAGCGGGTGGGAAAAATACCGCCATGAATCGGCGCACGACCAAGTCGTACACCTTTTGCTCGGCCTCGCTCAGGCCACTGGGTGCTTGTAGGGTTGGGATGATGGCAAAGTGATCGCTCACCTTCTTGTTGTCAAAGACCCTCGGCAACTTGCGCACGTAGTTGTTTTTAATAGCGTGCTTGGCATGTGGCGCGAGGTGCGACAACTTGCTGTTCGACAACATCGCAAAAGTCTCTTGCACCGTGGGCAGGTAGTCCTCAGGCAGCGCGCGCGAATCGGTACGCGGGTAGGTCAGGGCCTTGTGGCGCTCGTACAAACTTTGTGCAATTTGCAATGTGGTTTTGGCCGAGTAACCAAATTTGCCGTTCGCTTCGCGTTGCAACGATGTGAGATCGAACAAGGCAGGGCTTGATTTACTGGACGGCGAGGCGGACTCGGTGATGGTCGCGGTTTGGTGACGCACGGCATCGGCGATACGCTTGGCTTGCGCCTCGTCCCACACGCGCTCAGCCTTCAATTCGGTGTCTTTCGCTTCCCCTTCCACGGCGGCGGGCTTTTTGAATTTTTCATCAAACCACTTACCCACGTAGGTCCCGCCAGACACTTCAAAGTTGACGTGGATTTCCCAATAAGGTCGGCTCACAAACTTGCGAATAGCCTCCTCACGCTCAACCACCACCGACAGCGTGGGTGTCTGTACACGCCCGACAGTGGTCAAGAAAAAGCCGCCATCACGGGAATTAAATGCGGTCATGGCGCGCGTGCCATTAATACCAACCAACCAGTCTGCCTCTGAGCGACAGCGGGCGGCATCCGCCAGCGGCAACATTTGCGCATCTGAGCGCAAGTTGGCAAAGCCATCGCGGATGGCTTGCGGCGTCATGGATTGCAACCACAGTCGCTGCGAGGGTTTGCCCAATGGCTTCTTGTCGCTGGCGAATTGCTCGATCAAACGGAAAATCAACTCGCCTTCGCGCCCCGCATCACAGGCGTTGATGAGGCGATCAACGTCCTTGCGTTTCGCCAAGCGAACCACTGCATTCAAGCGTGATTTGGTTTTTTCGATCGGACGCAAGTCAAAATGCGGTGGCAGCACTGGCAAATTGGCAAAGCTCCACTTGCCGCGCTTGACGTCGTAGGCCTCGGGCGCGGCGATCTCAACCAAGTGACCCACCGCAGAGGTGATCACATAGGTTTCGCTTTCGAAATGATCATCATGCTTCTCGAAAGGCCCGGCCAACGACGTTAATGCCGCTGTAATATCTTTTGCCACCGATGGCTTTTCCGCAATGACTAGTGTTTTCATCTGTCTACAATCTGTTCTGTCCGCTGGCGCACAAACAACCCCCCGCGCAACGTTGCGCAGGTAGGGGAACCTTACCAAATTTTTTAACCCCGTTTCATTGTGGCTAAAACCAAATCAAACTTACCCGCCAAACCACCCGCAAAGATGCTGGCTGGTGCCAAGCTTTACAAAGCCCGCGTCGAGTCGCGCGACTCGCGCGTCCACGGGCGCGGCGTTTTCGCTTTGGTGGACTTGAAGGCGGGTGAAACCCTGGTCGAGTATGTGGGCGAGATTATTGACTGGGAAGAGGCCTTGAACCGCCACCCCCATGACCCCGAACAACCCAACCACACGTTTTACTTTCACATCGATGAAACCCGCGTCATTGACGCTAATGTAAATGGCAATCGCGCCCGATGGATCAACCACAGTTGTGACCCCAACTGCGAAGCATCGGAGGAGGCGGGCCGCGTTTTCATCAGGAGCCTGCGTGAAATCAAAGCCGGCGAAGAAATTTTTTACGACTACGGCTTGGTCATTGACGAGCCTTTAAGCGACGAACTCAAAGCGGATTACCCGTGCTGGTGCGGCGCCGAATTGTGTCGCGGCACCTTGCTCTCGACGACCGAGCGCGACGACGTCTTCAAACCGAAGAAGAAGAAAACATCGGCCAAAAAGGCCAAATGAGTCATTGATGCCCATCGATACGCCTGCGGTTACCGACGCGCTAAAAGCGCTCAATACCGCCGCTGAGCGCATTTGGTCGGAAAGCCATGTGTATTGGCCCACGCTGAGTGTTGAGGCCCTGCCCAGTATTGATTCGACCAATAGCGAGCTGATGCGCCGAGCCCGCAACGGGCAGTTGGCCCCCACGGTGTTGATGGCGGTGACGCAAACAGCCGGTAAAGGCCGAAGGGGCAAGGCGTGGGCCAGCCCTGCCGGGGATTCACTGAGTTTCTCGATTGGCTTGCCACTCGCAAATGGCGTCGCCTTGGCGGGACTGTCGTTGGTCGTCGGCGTTGTACTGGCGGAGCAGTTGGCGCCATCGGTGCAAATTAAATGGCCGAATGATCTGTGGGTGAATCAACAAAAACTTGCCGGGATCTTGGTTGAAATTACCAGCATGGGCAACCAACAATACGTGGTGATTGGCGCCGGTATCAATCTCAAAACACCCCAACTCAGCGACTCTACCGCCGAGGCGATGCCACCCATTGGCCTGAATGCCGTTTGCGAGAATCCACCGCCAGTTGCCACCGTAGCGCACCAATGCGTCAGTGCCTTAATTGCGGCATTGCATGGGTTTCAGACGGCGGGTTTCGCGCCTGTTTTGCCCCGATTTAACCAACGTGATGCCTTGGTGAATTGCCCTGTGCAACTGTCAGACGGACAAACGGGTGTCGCGAAGGGCGTCACCGCACAAGGCGCATTGCGACTGGCACGCGCTGACGGCACAATGGTCGACGTTATCAGCCAAGAAGTTAGTGTCCGGCCATGCGCGTTGTAATTGTTTTGTGTTTGCTCCTTGCCAACGGCCTGATTTGGGCTTGGGGGCAGGGACACCTGCAAGCCTTGGGCTGGCCAGCCCCTGGCACATCACCCACGCAACAAACCACACAACCAGCCCCAGCCAACGTCCCGGTCCCCGCCCCTGCGACACCAGAGCCGACAGTCGCAGCGGAGCCGTCACCAGTTTCGGAGACACCAGCAGACCCTTTCTCAAACATCTTGGCGAACACCGTCTTGCCGACCGGTTGTTGGCAGGCGCGCTTTTGGGCCCAAGGCCAAGAGGCCGCGCTACGCGATATCCTGATGCAGGCCTCGGATTCAATTTTTTGGCGATTGTTACCCAGTCGCCTGGAGCCGCGCTGGGTCGTCCTGACGCCATCTGACGCGAAAGATGCTGGCCTTAAAGAGCGACTCAAACGTATCGGTTTGGATTTTCGTGACACCGAGCCGCCGCTGCCGACTGGTCTGATTGTCGGAACATTTGGTACGGTAGACGGCGCACAGAGCACACTGGCTGAGCTCCGCGCCCGCGGTGAAAAAGGCTTCGAGGTGCATCAAGTGCGCTCTGAGGTGCCGGTATGGGAAATCGCTATTTATGCCCCCAGCGCCCAAACCCGCGACACACTACTTGAGCAACTTGGTACGGTACCGCGTTACTCAAACGCCGAGCTGAGACTCACTGACTGCGCAGACCCCAAGCAGCCGACATAAAAAAGCCGGCGTGAAGCCGGCTTTTACGAAACAACGCAGCGCTTACTTGCTGGCTGCCACACGCACCATTTCCAGGCACTTGTTGGAATAGCCCCACTCGTTGTCATACCAGCTCACGACCTTCACGAAGGTCTTGTCCAGCGCAATGCCAGCCTCGGCGTCAAACACGGAGGTGCACGACTCGCCCCGGAAATCGGTGGCGACCACCTTGTCTTCGGTGTAACCCAAGACACCCTTCATTGCACCCTCACTGGCCGCCTTCATGGCTGCGCAGATCTCGGCGTAACTGGCCTCTTTCTCCAACTCAACCGTCAGGTCGACGACCGATACATCGGACGTGGGTACGCGGAACGCCATGCCAGTTAGCTTCTTGTTGAGTTCAGGAATCACCACACCCACCGCCTTCGCTGCACCGGTGCTTGAAGGAATGATGTTCTCCAAGATGCCGCGACCACCGCGCCAGTCTTTGTTAGAGGGACCATCCACCGTCTTCTGGGTGGCGGTTGCGGCGTGGACCGTAGTCATCAAACCGCGCTTGATACCCCACGTGTCGTTCAAGACCTTGGCGACGGGCGCCAAGCAATTGGTCGTGCAACTGGCGTTGGACAAAATCGCTTGGCCAGCGTAACTCTCGTGATTCACGCCGTACACGAACATGGGTGTGTCGTCTTTAGATGGGGCGCTAAGCAGCACTTTCTTAGCGCCAGCAGCGATGTGTTTTTCGGCTGTTTCTTTGGTGAGAAACAGGCCGGTTGACTCCAACACGACGTCAGCGCCAACCTCGTTCCACTTGAGGTTAGCGGGGTCACGCTCGGCAGTCAGGCGAATGCGCTTGCCGTTGACCACGAGGGTATTGCCATCCACTGACACCTCACCTTTGAAGCGACCATGCACGCTGTCGTACTTGAGCATGTAGGCCAGGTAGTCGGGCTCGAGCAGGTCATTGATACCCACGATTTCGATGTCAGAGAAGTTTTGCACCGCTGCGCGGAACACCATTCGGCCAATGCGACCAAAACCGTTGATACCTAATTTAATTGTCATGTTCGAGCTTCCTTTAAAAACAAGATTGAATGAATGGGTCAGGCTTGCGCACGCAAGCCGGTGCGATTAACCGCGTAACACCTTCTCGACGGTGTCCGCCACGTTCGCCGCTGTAAAACCGAAATGCTCAAACAAGGCCGGCGCAGGCGCTGATTCGCCATAGGTGTCGATACCGACCACGGCAGCACAGCCGTATTTCCACCAACCATCGGTGCTGCCCATTTCAACTGCCACACGTGGCAGGCCTTTGGGTAAAACACTGGTTTTGTAGGCCACACTTTGACGATCGAATGCCGTGGTACTGGGCATAGAAACCACACGCACCGCGATACCGCGCTGCGCCAATTCGCCCTGTGCTTTCAAGGCTAATTGAACCTCAGAGCCCGTCGCAATGATGACGGCTTGCGCTTTTTTACGCATGCCGACTTCAGTGGGCTCTGCCAAAACGTAGGCACCTTTACTCATCTCGTCTAAAGCCGTCTTGGGGCTATAGGGCAGGTTTTGACGCGACAACAACAATGCGGTTGGGCGCTGGGTGTTTTGCAATGCAGTCGCCCACGCGGCCGCCGTTTCAGCCGTGTCGGCAGGTCGCCAAACGTCCAAGTTTGGAATCAAGCGCAAACTGGCCGCGTGTTCGATGGATTGGTGGGTCGGGCCGTCTTCGCCCAAGCCGATTGAGTCGTGCGTGAACACATGGATCACACGCTTCTTCATAAGCGCCGCCATGCGAATCGCGTTACGGCTGTAATCACTGAACGTTAAGAACGTACCGCCGTAAGGAATGAAGCCGCCATGCAGCGCGACACCGTTCATGATCGCAGCCATACCGAATTCGCGCACGCCGTAGTTAATGTGACGCCCAGGTCCTTGCTCACCAGTCACAACGGCCCCTTTGCTATCGACGCGCAGGTTGGGCGTGGATTTGGTGTTGGTCAGGTTTGAGCCCGTGAGGTCAGCAGAACCACCCAGCATTTCAGGCAAGCCAGCGGTGAAGAATTCGAGGGCAATCTGCGATGCTTTACGCGACGCGACCGTCTCGGCTTTGGTGTGCGCGGAGACCACGGCATCAAAGGCGATTTGTTGGAAGTTTTTAGGCAAGTCGCCTGCCATCCGGCGCAATAATTCGCCCGCCAACTCGGGATGGGCCGCTTGGTAAGACTCGAAGCGCGCGGACCACTCGGTTTGCGCCTGTGCACCGGACGCCGTGCAGTCCCAATCGCCGTAAACACTGGCGGGAATTTCAAATGGCGCGTGGTTCCAGCCCAACGCAGCACGCGTTAACGCAATTTCATCGCCACCCAGCGGCTCGCCGTGCGCCTTGGCCGTGTTTGCGCGGTTGGGGGAGCCTTTGCCAATCGCAGTTTTGCAGACGATCAGTGTGGGCTTGTCGGCACTGGTTTTGGCTTTCGCGATGGCACGATCAACAGCCGCTACATCGTGGCCATCGACGGGCCCGATCACCTGCCAGCCATAAGCTTTAAAGCGCGCAGGCGTGTCGTCAACAAACCAAGGCGCGACCTGTCCGTCAATCGAGATGCCGTTGTCGTCATACAGAGCAATCAGCTTGTTGAGCTTCCATGCACCCGCGAGTGCACAGGCCTCATGGCTGATGCCCTCCATCAAACAGCCATCGCCCAAAAAGACGTAGGTTTGATGGTCCACCACGTTGTGGCCGGGGCGGTTGAACTCGTTAGCCAGTAACTTCTCGGCCAGCGCCATGCCGACCGCGTTGGTGATACCTTGCCCCAACGGGCCCGTGGTGGTCTCAACACCTGCCGTGATATCCACTTCGGGGTGACCGGGCGTCTTGCTGTGCAACTTACGGAAGTTTTTTAATTCGTCAATCGATAAGTCGTAGCCCGTAAGGTGCAAGAGGCTGTAAATCAACATGGAGCCATGGCCGTTGGAGAGCACGAAGCGGTCGCGGTCCACCCACTTGGGATCTTTCGGGTTGTGCTTCAAATGGCGCGACCACAAAGCCACCGCCATATCCGCCATACCCATGGGGGCGCCGGGGTGACCAGAGTTTGCTTGTTGAACGGCGTCCATTGCCAATGCACGGATTGCATTGGCCATATCGGTGGTGTTGGCCATAGGGGTCCTGAAGGGTAAAAACGAGGAGATAGTGGCGTCGAAGCAAAGTCCGACAAACGCTTATTTTAGCTGTTTGATGACGCACAATAAGGCGCATGATCACGACCGGTCTCATCCTTGCCGCTGGTCGGGGCGCGCGCATGCGCCCCCTAACGGACCACACGCCCAAGCCGCTGCTTGCGGTGCGCGGACAACCGTTGCTGGCCCGAATCGCGACACAGATGCAAGTTGGCGGCCTGACCGACTTGGTCGTCAACACGGCGTGGCTAGAGGCGCAAATTGCTGATTTTTTAAGCAATCTACCGCTGAGTCTGCGGATTCAGTGCTCCATGGAGGGGCGCGACTTTGGACACGCCCTCGAGACGGCGGGCGGGATTGTGCGTGCCTTACCCCGGATGCCAGCCGGTACCACAGCATTTTGGTTGAGCGCGGGTGATGTGTATGCCCCAGCGTTTCAGTTTGACAGGGCTACAGCGGCGGCGTTTTTGGCATCCGATGCGTTGGCCCACTTGTGGCTGGTGCCCAACCCCGCTCACAACCCCAACGGAGACTTTGCTCTCGATGCCACAGGTCGACTGAGCCACGACCGTGCTGCGTCGGGCGAGTGGCTGACCTATGCCACCATCGGTTTATTCAAAACCAAACTATTCGGCCACCCATGGTGCGATGTACCACCGGGCAACCCTAAAGGCGTCTCTGCACCGCTCGCACCGCTTCTGCGGCGAGCCATGGATGACGGCTTGGTGACCGGCACGCGCTTCGATGGGGAATGGGTGGATGTCGGCACCCCACAGCGATTAGACGATTTGAATAACCCCCAACCATAGTGGTGCTTGGCTAGGCATCACAGGATGATGAGACAGTTAAGTAAACTTTGAGACCTATGAACGCACTTTTGAACACGCACACCACGCCTTCAGATTCAGGGGTTTATGCCGCGCGCCGCGCTCGCTTGGCGGCGGCGTTGGGCCCCAACGCAGTGGCCATCATCCCCACAGCGCCTGAGCGACCACGTAACCGGGACGCTGACTTCCCCTACCGTTTCGACAGCTACTTTTTTTATCTGTGCGGTTTCACGGAGCCCAACGCCTGCCTGGTAATCGATGCATCGGGGCACACCAGTTTGCTGTGTCAGCCCAAAGACCTAGAGCGGGAAATTTGGGATGGTTATCGCTTGGGTCCTGAAGACGCACCGAGCGCGTTGGGCGTTGATGTCGCCGTTGACAGCAACACCATTGACGACTTCGTGCCCCAATGTCTCGAAAATAAAGCCGTTGTATGGTGGCCCTTTGCAACCCATGCCGCTATGAGCCAACGGGTTGACGGTTGGCTAGACAAGGTGCGCGCAAAGGCTCGCGCGGGTGTGCGATGTCCCGACACGCAGCGTGACCTGTGCGCACTCCTAGACGACATGCGGGTCGTGAAAGACACCCACGAGCTGGCCACCATGCGCCGTGCCGCCGCCATCAGTGCGGGCGGCCACATTCGCGCCATGCAACGCAGCGCAAAAGGACTGTTAGCCGGTGCCGATGTGCGCGAATACCACTTAGAGGCTGAATTGCTCCACGCCTTCCGCGACGCGGGTGCGCAGTTTCCGGCCTACACGTCCATCGTGGCGGCAGGTGCCAACGCCTGTGTGCTGCATTACCGAGCAGGCAACGCACCAGTCAAATCAGGTGACCTCGTGCTGATTGATGCGGGCTGCGAACTAGACGGCTACGCCTCAGACATCACCCGCACGTTCCCTGCCAATGGGCGTTTCAGCGGGCCGCAACGCGACGTGTATGCCTTGGTCCTGGCCAGCCAAGATGCCGCCGTTGCGGCGACCCGCGCCGGCGCGCGCTTCAACGATCCGCACGAGGCCACACTCGGAGTTCTGGCGCAAGGCCTGCTCGACCTCGGCATCCTGAACAAAGACAAAGTCGGCACTGCAAATGATGTGATCGCCAACAAGTCGTACAGCCCGTTTTACATGCACCGGACCAGCCATTGGCTTGGGATGGATGTCCACGATTGCGGCGCTTACAGCGAACCAGTAGCCCCCGGAGAGGCGACACAAAGTCGAATCCTGAAGGCCGGAATGGTGTTGACGATCGAACCCGGTCTTTACATCCGGCCACAGCCCGATGTCCCCGCCGCGTTTCATCACATCGGCATTCGCATTGAGGACGATGCGGTCGTCACCGACGGCGGTTGCGAACTGATTACACGCGACGTACCGGTCGCGATTGACGCCATTGAGGCGCTGATGGCGGCGTAATCTTTGGATAACCGCATGCATTCGGGCCACGCCACGCCTCCCACCGTCGTGAGTGTGCACGCAGGGACTGCGCGTGGCCTCATGGTCGGCGGGCGCCGAGTCCTGACCGCCATTGCCAAATTCCCGCAGTCGGGGCCCGTTGAGGTCAAGCCTCTGGGGCTTGTCGGCGATGAGCAGGTGGACTTGAGCTACCACGGTGGGCTGGACCAAGCGGTCTATGCCTATCCGTCTGAACATTTGTCATTCTGGTCAGCGCAACGCGCAATACACCAGCCAGGTTTGTTTGAATCAGCCGTCACAGCCGGCATGGTGGGCGAAAACCTGAGCATTCGAGGGCTGCTCGAAACCGAAGTTTATGTGGGTGACACGCTACACATTGGTCATTCACTGGCATTGCGGGTAACCCGTTACCGCGAGCCCTGTGGCACGTTCAACGCGGTAATGGGCTATCCCCAAGCCGCCAAAGACATGATTCAGCGCGCCTTCACAGGGTTTTATCTGCGTGTGATCACACCTGGGTTGGTTCAAGCGGGCGACGCGATCACCCTGACGCACGGCGCAAAAAGCCTCTGCATTGCCGACATGGCAAGGGGTAAATGGGCTAAACACGCAAATGATTGAGCCGCAAGATTGCCCTCAATATGGTCACAAGCGAATTGTCTTTTCAAGGGCATTACCCACCCCGCAGGTTAAAAACATCTGCCTACAATCGCGTTACGTAATGGTTCGCGCGCGCGTCACCCCTTTTCGTTAGCGCACTGCGATCGCAAACGCCTATCTAGACTCACCCGCCTCATTGGCCACACCTCGTATGACAAAAAAACCCACAGCTGCAGAAAACAAGCGCGCCGAGTTACGCAGCGCCGCCCTCGACTACCACGAGTTCCCCACCCCGGGTAAGGTTGCTGTGGCCGCGACCAAACAGCTCACCAACCAACGTGATTTGGCGCTGGCCTATTCACCCGGTGTAGCCGCGCCCTGCGAAGAGATCGTGGCCGACCCTGCCAACGCGTTTCGCTACACCAGCCGCGGCAACTTGGTGGGTGTGATTACCAACGGCACCGCCGTGTTGGGCTTGGGCGATATCGGCCCCTTGGCCTCTAAGCCGGTCATGGAAGGCAAGGGGGTTTTGTTCAAAAAGTTCGCGGGGATCGATGTCTTTGACATCGAAATCAATGAGCGCGATCCCGAGAAGTTAGTGGAAATCATCGCGGCGCTCGAACCCACTTTCGGCGGTATCAATCTTGAAGACATCAAGGCGCCCGACTGTTTTTATGTCGAACGCAAATTGCGCGAGCGGATGAAGATCCCCGTCTTCCATGACGATCAACACGGTACGGCCATCGTGGTAGGTGCCGCTTTTCTGAATGGTCTGAAGGTGCTGCGCAAAGACATCAAGTCGATCAAGCTGGTGACCTCGGGTGCTGGCGCGGCGGCATTGGCCTGCTTGAATCTGCTGGTTAAATTGGGCTTGCCGCGCGAAAACATTTGGGTAACCGACCTTGCCGGTGTGGTCTACGAAGGCCGCACTGAGTTGATGGACGCCGACAAAGCGCAGTTCGCACAAGCCACGGATGCCCGCACGCTTGCCGAGGTCATAGACGGTGCGGATGCGTTTTTGGGTCTGTCCGCCGCCGGCGTGCTCAAGCCCGAAATGGTCGCGTCCATGAACGAGCGGCCTTTGATTTTTGCGCTCGCTAATCCATCGCCTGAAATTCTGCCGGAGGACGTCAAGGCCGTTCGCGACGATGCGGTCATGGCAACGGGGCGAACCGACTACCCCAATCAAGTCAACAACGTGCTGTGCTTTCCTTACATTTTCAGGGGTGCGCTGGATGCCGGTGCATCCACCATTACCGATGAAATGGAGATCGCCGCGGTGCACGCCATTGCGGAACTGGCACAGGCCGAGCAAAGCGAGGTTGTCGCCGTTGCCTATGCCGGTGAAAAGCTGGCATTTGGACCCGAATACCTCATTCCCAAGCCATTTGATCCGCGCTTGATGATCAAGATTGCGCCCGCCGTTGCGCAAGCTGCCGTGGATAGCGGCGTCGCTACGCGCCCGATCACTGACATGCCGGCCTATCTGGAACGCCTGCAGAGTTTTGTCTTCGCGTCAGGCACCATCATGAAGCCTATTTACGCGGCTGCCAAAGCCGCGCAAATGAAACGCGTTGTCTATTCAGAGGGTGAGGATGAGCGGGTATTACGCGCCTGCCAAATCGTGGTTGATGAGCAATTAGCGCGTCCAACCCTGATCGGTCGTCCGGCCATCATCAGCCAACGCATCGAGCGTTTCGGCCTCCGGTTACGCGAAGGCGTGGACTACGACGTCGTAAACATCGAACAAGACGACCGTTATCGCGAGTTTTGGCAACAGTACCATCGCAAAACGGCACGCCAAGGCGTGACGCAGCAACTGGCCAAAATTGAGATGCGTCGCCGACTCACGCTCATTTCATCTATGTTGCTGGCCAATGGCTACGTTGACGGCATGATTTGCGGCACTTGGGGCAGCACGTCCAACCATTTGGACTACATCGACCCGGTCATTGGCAAGCGTGAGGGCACCCGCACCTACGCTTGCATGAACGGTCTGATGTTGCCGGGTCGCCAGGTCTTCTTGGTCGACACGCACGTCAATTACGATCCCACCGCCGAGGAGTTGACCGAGATCACGTTGGCGGCCGCCGAGGAAATGCGCCGCTTTGGTCTGACGCCGAAAGTGGCCTTGTTGTCCCACTCTAACTTTGGCTCATCGAACAAGCCCAGCGCCATCAAAATGCGCGAAACATTGGCCATGCTGAACGAGCAGGCACCATGGCTGGAGGTGGACGGTGAGATGCACGGTGACGTGGCACTTGACGCCGCCGCCCGCGAAAAACTGATGCCAGACACGGTCTTGCGCGGGGAAGCTAACCTGTTGGTGCTGCCCAACATTGATGCCGCAAACATCGCCTACAACCTGTTGAAGACCGCCGCAGGTGGTGGTATCGCGATTGGCCCGGTGCTGTTGGGCGCGGCCAAACCAGTCCATATTCTGACCCCCAGCACCACCGTTCGCCGCATCGTCAACATGACGGCGTTGACCGTGGCTGACGCAAACGCGCAACGCAAATAAGGCCTAAACACCCCGCAAAACGCACCCCAACCGGGTTCGTCTGCGGGGTTTCCCGATCAAGCGCTTGCGTTTTTGGCCGGAATGAGGCAAACTCTCGCCTTGTTTTTAGGGTTTACCCTTGTCGAATGCACCGCCGCTGGGCGATGTCACTTGTCTTGAATGCGTGTCGCGTGATACGCCCTGCCAGTGACGGTTGTTTGCAACCAATCGCCCAACGCGAGAAACGCCTCGCCGATTGTCGCGCGCAGTGCCTCTTCATACTGCCTAGCTTTAACTGAAATTTTTGAATAGAAAGAGCGGAGATGGATATGCCACTTCGTACAGTCCGTACAAATATTGTTCAATCCATTCGCGCACACCGTGTGAGCGAATTGCAACAAGCTGCCGATGCCATGGGACACCACTTCCTGTACGCGAACCTGGGTAAAGCCCAAGTGAAACAGGACGTGCTTGACCTGATCAACGCCCAGTACACCTTGCCCGTTAACAGCAACAAGAACTTCGACACGCTGTACAGCGCCATCACCGATACGCTGCACAAGTCGGGTCCACAAACAGGATTTGTTGCGGTACTCGAGCACATCCCGTCGCATGCCAAATTCGATAAAGAAACGCGTGAGCAACTGTTGGACATCTTCCGTGATGCCGCTGACTACTGGAACGACCGTAAAGTACCGTTCCGTTGCTTCTACTCGTTTGCTGTCGCACGTGCCGCCACGGGTGAAACGATTCAGTTAGAAGGCGGCGAAGAGCCCATGCCAACTGACAAGCTTGTTGATGTCAGCCCCATGGCTTTGCGCATGAGTAGCCCATTCAACGCGGGTTACTGGTTGACCGCCGCCTGAGCCGTTACCGACTCATAAAAACAAGTGCCTCACAAAAAAGCCAGCATCTGCTGGCTTTTTTCATGGGCGAACAGGTGGCAGGGCTTGAAGCAAATCGATATAAGCCGCGACTGGAACCTCCTCAGCGCGGCGACGCAGATCAAAGTCACCCGCATAACCTTGCGCCGACAACCAAACGCCCAATGTATGGCGCAACAGTTTTCTCCGCTGGCTGAAAGCCACCTGAACCATGGCCGAGAACCGATCGAAGTCGACTACAGGCGGGGCGGCCTTCGGCACCATGCGCACCATCGCGCTATCGACGCGAGGCGGTGGATCAAAGCTGGTTGGCGGCACGTGCAAGAAGTTCTCCATGTCGTAGCGCCATTGGAGCATGACCGACAAACGCCCGTAAGCAGCCGTGCCCGGCGCTGCCACCATGCGATCAATGACCTCTTTTTGCAGCATGAAATGCTGATCTTTCACAACGTCCACTGCATCCAGCAAATGAAACAGGATCGGCGTTGAGATGTTGTAGGGCAGGTTACCCACAATGCGCAAGCCACTGTTTGCGAGAGAGCGGAAGTCCACTCGCAGCACGTCTTGGTCAATCACTGTGAGTTGCGGGTTGGCGCGCAAGCGGGTCACCAAATCACGGTCGAGCTCAACGACTGTGAGGTGTTTCAAGTGCTGCAACAACGGATGGGTGATCGCGCCCAAGCCTGGGCCAATTTCTACCATGTGGTCATCAGGTTGCGGCGCGATGCCGGCCACGATGCCCTCGATAATGCCACCGTCAACTAAAAAGTGCTGACCAAACCGCTTGCGGGCGATGTGCTTCATTCGGCGCCGAGATCGCGAATGTCAACATACGCACGCAGGCGTGCATCCTCAGACCACTTCGCAAACGCCTCATCCGCTTGACGCGCTTTTAAGATTTCACTGATGGCCTCGTTTTGGGCCTCTTCGCCTAGCGGCACTCGCTTGCGCTCCAGTACCTGAATCAGGTGTACGCCAAAGCGTGACACGACGGGCTCGCTCACTTCACCGGGGTTGAGTTGGTTCATGGGCCCCTCAAACTCAGGAACGAAAATACCTGGCGCGACCCACCCTAAATCACCGCCATAGGCAGCGGATCCGTCTTGGCTGTTTGCTTTGGCGATTGCGCCAAAGTCACGACTACCCGAGACAATTTGGGCGCGAAAACCATTGAGCCGCTCGATGGCCTGCTCTTGGGACAGGTCAGGACCAACGGTCAACAATATGTGCCGGGCGCGGGTTTGGGTCGAAGTCATCGTGACCTTGGCGACCGGACGCGCCAGCACCTTTAACAAATGGAAACCGGCACCACTGCGGACCCAAGGCGACATCGCACCAACGGCCAAGCCCTGAGTCGCCTCAACGAAAAGAGTCGGATAGTCGGCGACTGCACGCACGCCCATGTCACCGCCCTGTGCCGCCTCCGGCGATTTGGATTGGGCTTTGGCCAATGTCTCAAAGGCCTCGCCCCGCTTAAGCGCGGCATCAATCGCCTGCTTTTGAGCATCAACCGCCGCCAAGTCTGAAGCCGCCGCGTTCTCCGCCACGGGAATAAACAACTGGGCTAACTGGACTTGCTCGGGCGCCTTCTCGTTGGTGAGCGCTTGCTGTTCATCCAAATAGGCATCGATTTCAGCTTGACTGGGACGCTCAACGCCCGCCAACAAGCGCTCGCGCATACGCTGTAAGGTGAGTTGGTCCGCCAACTGTTGCCGGAAAGTCTTTACCGACAAGCCCTCGCGCACCACCGCTTCATGCAGCGCCTCAATCGAGAGGCGGTTGTTTCGGGCCACAGTGGCCTCAGCGGCATCCACATCGCGTTCGGCGATCACGATACCCTCTTGTTGGGCACGTTGCACCTGCGCTCGCTGCGCGATCAGTAATTCCAACACCTGTGACTTGAAAGCAGGTGTAACGGTGGTTTTGTTCTCACGCGCTAAAACCGTCGCACGTTGATTGAGTTCAAACAAGGTAACGGGCGCATCGTTAACCACCGCGACAATGCGGTCTGACAAAGCGGGAGGGGCAATCGTGGTGGACTCCGCGCCGATGGCGGAGGTCGTCACCGCAAGCGCCGCGACCGCAATGGCGCAACGCGTGACGACTTTCTGAACGAACAAATACGGATGCATTGCGAAGGTCAACTGCTTACTCTCAATCGTAATTTTGGAACCGGCTGGGTGGGTTCACTTCTTGACGGAGGTACTGGTAGCGCGGAATGTTGGCGCTGAGCGTGGCTAATGGGTTGGCACCGATGCGGGAGAACCCAACGAACTCGAGCTGGAACAACAGGCGATCGGTCGACTCGTTGGTAGCGGTCTGGACACGCTCTAACACCACGCGACCGACCCAGCAGCCGGCGTCGTACTCAAAACCCGTGACCATGTCAGCGACACGCTGATCTTTCTGACTGTAGTTCACACGCCCCACGCTGTACCATCGTGGCGCACCCAAGCCTTTGCCCGGTCCTTGATCAACGCCTCGGTCACCCCATAAATCATTGAGCGGCAATTGCCACGAGACGTCGATCAATTCACTGACATCGCGCTGGAGGCGGTAAGCCAAGCTGACGGTACGGTAACTGCCAGGGTGGTACGTCACCCGGGCGGTTGAACGCTTGGTCCGGTTGGTGTCGGCATCAACCTGCAAGACGGCATCAAGTCGCCACGCGTCAGACGGGTTGAACGTACCACCCAACAGGATATCGCTGAGCGACTCTGTCAGCGGTGCCGCACCGTCCGCAATACTCTGGTACTGATCACGCAAGCGACGACGCTGCGCAACTGTCAGGTTGAAGCTCTCACGACCGTCTGCGTTGAACCAACGCGTCGTTAAACCAGTGGTCAGTGTGCGCGTATCTGCCACGCGATCGTTGCCAGAGAACGGATAGGGCGAGTAGATACTGGATAAGTTGAAGTCAACCTCGCCCGAGTCGTAGTTTGGCAAACCAGTTTGGTTGCGGTAAGGGGTTTGCGCATAGACAATGCGCGGCTCTAAGGTTTGGCGGGCATCACCGCGATCGGCATCAAATACCAAGCCGCTGTCGATCGTGAAGGTCGACGTGGTGACGGTCGCTTGGCGGCTGCCGGTCCAAGGGCCGGTCGTTAGGGCCTGGTCTATCTGGTAGTTGCGGCTGTGCACACGCAGGCCGGGCGTAATGTAACCGCCGGACGTTTCGTAACGGCGGCTCAGATTCGCCGCGACGACCAAGCGCTGCCCGTCGAGGGTGTTACTGGTCGGCTTGTCAAACTGCGTCAACTCAGAGTCAACCGACCAGTCCATACCTTGAAAACGACCCAGCGTTCCTCGCGAGCCCACGCGGTATGCCAATTGGTAACGGTCGTAAGGCTCATCGATGCGGTCGGTACCAGCAGACTGCAAGGTCTCCCACTTGTATGCCCCGGCACTGGCCTGCCACAGGTTTTCGCCCGTCGATAAGGACACGTCATTGGCCAGCAAGCGTGAGGTGAGTGAAGTTGTTGAGCGAGGGAAATCACGCCAGTAGTCACCATCGCTCACACGATTCAAATTGGCATTGAAACGCACAGGCAAACCCGATGCGTTGAGGGCCTGCTGGTGCTGCCAAGTCCAACCCCAACGGTCGGTGTTGCGCAGCGTGTCGTTCGGCATGTAGGCGCCGCGGAATCGACCACTGAAGTTGGTACCCAAATAACGGTACTCACCCGCCAGATCCACGCCCCGCTTCGTCATGAAGGTGGGGTACAGCGTGGCATCGTGGTTGGGCGCGATATTCAGATAGTAGGGGACGGTCAGCTCCAGTCCACTGACAGTATCCAAGTTAAGGGTAGGCGGTAAAAAGCCCGACTTGCGCTCATCAGATAGCGGGAAACTGATCCACGGGGAACCAATCACAGGGACCCCTTTGAACCGCAAAACAGCGCCACGTGCGGTACCCGTATCCGCTTTTTGATCAAACTCAATACTGGATGCAGAGACAAACCAATCGGGCGCCCACGTGCCGCCGGGCGGGCGTGGACATGTAGAGTAGGTGACGTTTTCGGCCTCGGTGAGTTCCGGACCTTTGAAGTTGATACGGCTTGCATTGCCGCGTCCTTGGCCCAGTCCATTTACGCTGTTGATTTCAAAGCGTGGGGCTTCAAAATAACCTTCGGTGGTACCAATGTTGATCTCAGCTTTGGGACCCACAAAACGGTTACCGCCTTGGTTCACCCTCACGTTACCCTCAAGCAACACGTTGTCTGTTTGCAGGTTGTGCTCAATTTTGTCGGCGCGAATCACCACGCCATGCCGGCGCAACTGCGCGTCACCCTTAATCACCGTTGATACGTCAGCCTCACCGCCGACGCTTTGGCCCGACACAAAAGTCGGTATCTCATCGGTATTCGCAACCGGTAACGTTTCCGCCAGTTCACTGCTCAGTTGCAGGGCGACATTGCCCTCCGTCTGCGCCCACACCGCTGCGGAGGTCGCCATTAAACCAACCGGCGCCCATGCACCGAGTAAGCGGATCGCGCGATAAATTTGTGAGCAGGAAAATCGTGCTTTGGCCATGCCGGCATCAATCTAAACAAAACAGTAACCACGGCCCATCGGCCGCCCAGAACGTCATCCAATGGAGGGTTTGCCGAGCCGCCGTGCGCACAACGCCGCTTACAATTGGAGGAGACATTATCCTACGGACTGAACGGCCCGTTTCACCCCCCCTCTTTATCCCAATGCAACCCCCGTCTAACCCCTCAATTCAGTGGGCCAGCCCGGCAAGAGAAACCGCTTTTAGCAACTGGTTTGCCGGCATGGTCTCGCGCTTTGCGTTGGATACTACCTCATTGCATTTGGCGTCGGCGGATGCCAGCTTCCGGCGTTACTTCAGAGTGCTGGGAACTGATGGTGACAGTTACATCATCATGGACGCGCCCCCTGAAAAGGAAAACTCCGAGCCCTTTGTTCGGATTGCCCAACTGCTATCGGAGGCCCAACTCCCCGCCCCCACGGTTCTGGATTGGAGCGAGCCACTGGGTTTCATGCTGCTCAGCGACTTGGGGCACTACACCTTGCTCGACGTATTGCAAACCCCCGCCGCGAATGCCCCCGTTCCAGGCGCGCCTTTTGCTGAGCCCCGTGTGGCCCGGGCCTTCATGGAGGAGGCCGTCGACTTGTTGGTGCGCTGGCAGTTGGCTACTCGGCCTGGCGTTTTACCGCCCTATGACGACGCGCTGCTGCGCCGTGAGCTGCAACTGTTTCCAGACTGGTATGTCCAGCACCACAAGGGCATCACGCTTGATGACAAGCAGGCCGCCGCGTTACAAACGTGCTTTGACCGCATCATTGCCACCAACCTTGACGCACCCCAGGTGTATGTGCACCGCGACTACATGCCGCGCAATTTACTGGTGAACCAAGCAGGCTCACTTGGAATTGTTGACTTTCAAGATGCGGTGACGGGGCCCGTGACTTATGACATCGCCAGCCTGATGCGAGACGCTTTCTGGACATGGGACGACGATTTTGTGATCGACATCACAATTCGCTACTGGGAGCAGGCCCGCAAGAAAGGCCTCTTGAATCACGCGGACTGGGCGACTGATTTTGGCGCGTTCTTCAAAGCAGTTGAATGGATGGGCCTGCAACGACACCTAAAAATTTTGGGTATTTTCGCGCGCCTCACACTACGCGATGGCAAACCCAAGTACCTTGCGGATACGCCCCGATTCATCGCGTATGTGCGGGGGACCACTGCCCGCTATACCGAGCTCAAGCCTTTATCCCGGCTGATCGATCAAATCGAGGGTGCCTGAATGCCTCGCATTTACTGCCCCGACCCTTTGTCCAGCGGGCAGTCCCTGACGTTGCCACGTGAAGCAAGTCGGCACATTCAAGTGTTGCGCTTGCAGCCGGGTAGCGTGATCACGCTGTTCGATGGCCGTGGCGGCGAATACGACGCCGTCATCTCCGCCATGGGCCGACAGGCGGTTGACGTAACCATTGGCAGCCACCACCCGGTCGAACGTGAAGCCGCCGCGGCCGTTCAACTCGCGGTGTGCATGCCAGCGAACGAGCGGATGGACTGGCTGGTCGAGAAGGCAACCGAACTGGGCGTGATGCACATGACACCGCTTATGGGTCAACGCAGCGTGGTCCGCCTCACTGGTGAACGTGCTGAAAAACGCCGCACCCATTGGGAGGCGATTGCCGTGAGCGCCTGCGAGCAATGCGGGCGCAATCGGGTACCGCTCATCGACATACCGCTTGACTTAGCCCATTGGTTGCGAGGACAGCAACTTACTCAAGGCGCCGATAACGAGGCGTCAGAGCCTCGCCGGGTCATCTTGTCGCTCGCACCGCCAGCATCGCAAGAAGCAGCGCCCGCAATGCCCAGCGGCCGCACCTGTGTGCTGATTGGCCCTGAGGGCGGTTTTACACCCGAAGAAGAGCAGTTGGCGATGACGCATGGATTTTCCCCCTACCGGTTGGGTAGCCGGGTGTTACGCACGGAGACCGCTGCCATCGCCGCAACCCACTTATTTAGCCAGCTCAAGCCCTAAAACAGGACGCCTCCATGAACCGCAATCTCTGGTTACTCGCGCTGGCGCAAGGCTTGTTTCTGACCAATAACGTGGTCTTCATTGGCATCAATGGCCTGGTGGGCTTGACGCTGGCGCCGGTTGGCTGGATGGCAACGCTACCCGTAACAGGCTATGTGGTGGGCGGCGCGCTGAGCACAGGTTTGGTCGCGCAATCGCAAATGCGCTGGGGGCGCCGTACCTCATTCCAGTTAGGTTTGTTGATGGCGTTTATTTCTGCGCTGCTGTGTGCGTGGGCGTCTGTCATTGGCAGTTTTTGGCTGCTGGTGGTTGCAACCGTTTTGGCTGGCTATTACAGCGCTAATGGCCAGCTGTACCGATTTGCAGCCGCGGAGGTGGCTGATAAGACGGCTAAAGAAAAGGCCGTATCACTGGTGCTCGCCGGCGGGTTGCTGGGCGCTGTGGTCGGGCCCAATTTGGCGGCATATACGCGCAATCTAACGTCAACACCTTTTACCGGTGCCTACCTCACGTTGGCGGTGGCCGCGTTGCTGTCGATGGTGGTCATGGCGCAAATGCAATTTCCGCCGGTCCCCAAACGTACCAGCAACAGCGACACTGGTCGCCCGATGTCTGAAATTTGGCGACAGCCCGTCTTTGTAGTGGCCACTCTCGGTGCCGCTTTGGGCTACGCGGTGATGAACCTCTTAATGGCGGCGACACCGCTGGCCATGCAGGTCTGCGGCATGAGCTTTGAGAATATTGCATGGGTCCTGGAGTGGCATGTTCTCGGTATGTTCGCGCCGGGCTTTTTTACCGGTCACCTGATCAAGCGCTTTGGCGTGCTGCGCATCATGGGTATAGGGGTATTGCTCAACCTCGTATGCATTGCCGTCGCGCTGAATGGGGAGGATTTGACCCATTTCACGGTTGCGTTGTTCGTATTAGGCGTTGGTTGGAACTTCCTATTCACCGGCAGTACAACACTGTCACTAGAGGCCTACACGCCGGCTGAGAAAGACAAAGCGCAAGGCGCGATTAACTTCTTCACCTTCTTGCTGATGGCATTGAGTTCGTTTGCCTCCGGTGCGCTCATCAATACCCAAAGCTGGGCTTGGCTGAATATCGGCGCTGCCGTGCCCGTCGTCATCACTGGCGCGGGCTTGTGGTGGCTGTCTTTACAGCGGGTTACCAAGCCGCGGGCGGCTTGACTAGCGGTGAAACTTAAAGACGGCCGTGCTGGCAAGCAGGTTGGGTAGCCACCGGCACACCTTGCCCGCATCAATGCCAAAGCTTTCTTCAATTTCCAAGTGATTGGCCTGCGCCAAAACCTCAAAGTCAGCAAACGTTCCGACCCGGATATTTGGCGTGTTGTACCACTGGTAGGGTAGGCGTTTCGTAACTGGCATACGACCCAGCAACACCTGCAATCGATTCGGCCAGTGCGCAAAGTTGGGAAACGCCACGATGCCGATGCGGCCCACACGCGCGGTTTCACGCAACATCACCTCTGCATTACGCAAATGCTGCAAGGTATCGAGTTGCAACACCACGTCGAACGAGTTGTCTTCAAACATCTGAAGGCCCTCATCCAAGTTAAGTTGCAACACATCGACGCCGCGAGCGATGCAGGCAGGAATTTTCGTGTCGTCGATCTCAACGCCATAACCGGTGCACCCCCGGTGCGTTTGCAGGTAAGCGAGAAACCGCCCATCACCGCACCCCAAGTCCAACACACGGCTGCCAATGGGTACCAACTCAGCTAAGGTTTGCATGGTTTGGTCGGCACTCATACAGCGACCTCTTTGTCAAAGTAGGCACGCACGGTGCCATGGTATCGGCTGTCGTCCATGAGAAAAGCATCGTGACCGTGGGGGGCATCGACTTCGGCATAAGACACCCGGCGGTGGTTGTCCAGCAACGCACGAACCATCTCGCGACTGCGGGCTGGCGAGAAACGCCAATCAGTGGTGAAACTCACCAATAAAAATTTAGCCTTTACCGGTGCAAAGGCGGCGGATAAATCGCCGCCGCACGCGCGAGCAGGGTCGAAATAGTCAAGTGCGCGGGTGATGAGCAAGTAGGTATTGGCGTCAAAGTATTCGGCAAACTTGTCACCCTGGTAGCGCAAATAACTCTCAATTTCGAATTCGATGCCTTGGGTGGTGAAGTGGTAGTCGCGCTGCACCGCATTCGATACAGCATCTCGCAGCCGACGACCAAACTTGGCATTCATCACGTCGTCACTGAGGTAGGTGATATGACCAATCATGCGTGCGATGCGCAGCCCACGCCGCGGTAATGTGTCATGGCGTCGGTAAAAGCCCTCATGAAAATCGGGGTCGGTCACGATGGCCCGGCGTGCCACTTCGTTGAATGCAATGTTCTCTGCGGTCAAGTTAGGTGCGCTGGCTACGACCACCGCGTGGCGTACACGCTCAGGGTACTGAAGCGTCCAGCTGGTGGCCTGCATGCCGCCCAAACTACCACCCATCACGGCTGCTAATTGTGTGATGCCCAACGCATCCAACAATTTGGCCTGTGTCGTCACCCAATCCTCAACGGTTACCACCGGAAAGTCAGCGCCCCAAACAGCTCCCGTTGCCGGGTTGATGCTGGCCGGCCCCGTCGACCCAAAACACGAACCGATGTTATTCACACCAATCACAAAGAAACGGTTGGTATCAACCGGCTTACCGGGGCCCACCATGTTGTCCCACCACCCTTCAGACTTCGGTTGGATGGCACCCGTTTCGTCTGCATAAACGCCTGCGACGTGGTGCGAGGCATTCAGGGCGTGACAGATCAAGACCGCATTGCTCGCGTCCGCGTTCAAGCGACCGTAGGTCTCATAAGAGAGCTCGTAACTCGGCAACACCGCTCCACATTGAAGCGTCAGCGGGTCGCTAATGGACAAGGACTTGGCCTCGGCAATAAAGGACATGGCGCAAAAAAACCCGGTTCACCAAAAACGGGGCCGGGTCTTAATCTAGCGATCCGTTTTTAGCTGTATTTATAAAAAGCGCCCGCAAGCCGGAGCAAATCAGCGCTTGGCGTGAAGTATAGCAAGACGCCCGCTTTTGCGCACCATTTGTCGTCAGATGGCTTGCTAATTGCTTAGAAACGGTGCATCACGGTGTGGAGGGGTTCTTTCGCACCAAAAATAAGCAAAACTTCAGGAAACTCCTCATGGACGCACTAAAACAGGGCGCAGATGCGCTCTTTATCTTGCTCGGCGGCATCATGGTTTTGGCCATGCACGCGGGCTTCGCTTTTTTAGAGTTGGGCACGGTTCGCAAAAAGAACCAGGTCAATGCCTTGGTCAAGATCTTGGTGGACTTTTCCGTCTCGACCGTCGTTTATTTCATGGTCGGCTACGGGGTCGCCTACGGCACCCACTTCTTCATCGGTGCAGAACAACTGGCACAGCAAAACGGCTATGAGTTGGTGAAGTTCTTCTTCCTGCTGACTTTCGCTGCGGCCATTCCCGCCATCATCTCTGGCGGCATCGCCGAACGGGCGAAATTCTGGCCGCAATTGGTGGCAACTGCGGTGATCGTCGGGTTCGTTTACCCTTTTTTCGAGGGCATCATTTGGAACGGCAACTTCGGCTTCCAAGCGTGGCTGGAAACCCAGTTTGGCGCCAGCTTTCATGACTTTGCAGGCTCTGTGGTGGTCCACAGCATCGGCGGATGGATCGCCTTGCCAGCGGTGCTGCTCTTAGGCGCCCGCTACAACCGCTACCGCAAAGACGGCTCTCTGAGCGCACACCCCCCATCCAGCATTCCCTTCTTGTCATTAGGCGCCTGGATTTTGTGCGTTGGCTGGTTTGGCTTCAACGTGATGAGCGCGCAACGGCTTGAAAACATTTCCGGTTTGGTTGCTGTGAACTCTCTCATGGCCATGGTCGGCGGCACACTGGCAGCCCTCGTGGCGGGCAAGAATGACCCTGGCTTTGTCCACAACGGGCCCTTGGCCGGTCTGGTCGCGGTGTGTGCGGGCTCAGACATCATGCACCCTTTAGGTGCATTAACCGTCGGCTTGGTTGCTGGCTGGCTTTTTGTCCAACTATTTACGCGCGTTCAAAACATCTGGAGAATCGACGACGTACTTGGCGTCTGGCCGTTACACGGTTTGTGCGGCACCTGGGGGGGTATCGCCGCTGGCATCTTCGGCTCAACCACCTTCGGCGGTTTGGGAGGCGTGTCCTTTATATCGCAGCTGATCGGCAGTGCGCTGGGGTTGGTCTGGGCGGTGGCGGGCGGTCTGGTGGTGTACGGTGTTTTGCGCGCCAGCATGGGTCTGCGGCTCACACCCGAAGAGGAACATGAGGGCGCTGACCTGAGCATTCACCAGATCAGTGCCACCCCCGAGCGCGAAACCACCTGGTAAGCGCTCGCCTGAGTCTGAAGGGGTTGAATCGGCATTGCCACCACACTTTCAGCGCAATTCAAGTCATCCCCCTCACGATTTACCACCTTACAGGGGGTTTCCCGTGATAATGAACGTGTGCAACAAGGATGTTGTACGTGTTTTAGGTGATAGGCCAGTTTTGCGTGCCCCGACGAAGTCAATTCAGTTTGTGCTTGCCGGACTTCCATCGCTTTAGTAGTGTGTTTTTTTGAGGAGTCCCAAGATGGGCAACAAACTGTACGTCGGCAACCTGCCTTATTCTGTCCGTGATGAAGACCTGCAACAATCGTTCAGCGAATTCGGCACGGTCACCAGCGCCAAAGTCATGATGGAACGTGACACCGGCCGCTCAAAAGGTTTCGGTTTTGTCGAAATGGGCGACGATGCGCAAGCGCAAGCCGCTGTCAACGGCATGAACGGTCAAGCTTTAGGCGGCCGTAACTTGGTCGTAAACGAAGCGCGCCCCATGGAGCCACGCCCACCCCGCACCGGTGGTTTTGGTGGTGGCAACGACGGTTTCCGCAGCCCATACGGTGGCGGTGGTCGTCGTGAAGGCGGCGGCGGCGGTGGCCGTGGCGGCTACTAAGCCCTACCAGCAGCCAGCGTCGTTCTGACGCTTGCACAGAAAGCCGGCTGACACGCTTGTGTTAGCCGGTTTTTTTTCGCCCGTTGTTCCCAGCGTCAGGGCTGCAAGGTAGCGCGCACCTGGCCAGACCACTGCGCCCGTCCCGCACGTTGGTCATAGACCAAGCGGTCGCCCGTGATGACATCTTTACCACGGCGCACCACGGCAGGTTGAAGGGCTTTTAGCACATCCACGCGGGTATCAAACTGCAAATGCTCACTGGTGATCACAGTAGTCTCACCCGTGCCCAGCCGGTGTACCACCTCCGCTTGGCCCATTAAATCGTAGACCGTCTGCGCATCATTGACTTTGGCGCGCTCGGCTACGCTGTCGGTTGTGGCGCCTTTACTGCCCCAATGCCGAATCTTGACCGCCTTTAAGTCCATGTGGCCGGTGGCAGGGATGTGTTTGCCCTCCGCACCAAACACCTCTGCCGTCAAGCGGCCGGTCGCGTCAAATTGACGTGAGACAAAATTCAACAGGTAATCGTCGGGGGTCAGTCGGACGGCCGTCGCAACCGGCGCCTCCGCGGGTGCCGGTGTCACCCGCAGCAACCAAACTGACGCGGCTGCCAACACGCCCATCAAGAACAACGGTAAGTAAATGACCGCTGAATCAACGGCGCGTAACAAGGGGCGCAACATCACTGACCGGCCTCAGCTAGCAAACCCGCGTAGTCACCGCGGGCCGTCAAGACCAGGTCACAACACTCGCGAACCGCACCTGCGCCGGCTTCCGCTACGGGGACATAGTTTGCAATTGCGCGCACATCCGGATGACCCGTCAGGGGCACACACGCCAAACGTGCCCGTCGCAACAAGGGCAAATCGGGCCAGTCATCCCCCATGGCAGCGGCATCTGACCAGGTCAAGCCCCACTGATTCAACCACTGGTCTGCGGCGGGCCGCTTATCCTCTGTACCTAAGACCGCATGGACGATCCCCAGCGCCGCTAAACGGTTACGCAACGCCGCGCTGTCACGGCCAGAAATCACCACGGGCGTGACGCCTACACGCTGTAACAGCTTAAGACCGTGACCATCTAGCGTATTGAACCTTTTCAGAGTCTCCCCGCTTTCAGAAAACCACAGACTGCCATCCGTCAAAATGCCGTCGACATCAAAAAAGAAGACCTTCACGCCTCGCGCCAACGCCAAAGAGGCGTCGGAAAAACGGTTCACAGGGATCTGCGTCGACAAAGCCGCCATGGTCAAATCACCTTCGCCCGCATCAGGTCGTTGGAGTTGATCGCACCAACCAACCGGCCTGTGTCGTCCACAACCAGCAAGCTGGTAACCGCGTGGGTCTCCATCAGGTCAGCAGCCTCTGCCGCCAGCGCTTGCTGGTTGATGGTGCGGGGGTTAGGGCGCATGATGTCTTGCGCAACCGCGACACGCAGGTCACCACCTTGCGCAATCAAGCGCCGCAGATCACCGTCCGTAAAAATCCCAATCGGTATGCCATTGGCGTCCGTAATCGCGGTCGCTCCCAACCCTTTGTCGCCCATTTCTTGCATCATCTCCAGACCCTTTGTGGTGGGCTTCACCGCCGGTACGTGGGGGTCTCGACGCATGATGTCGCGCACATGCGTGAGCAATTTACGTCCCAACGCCCCGCCGGGATGTGAGCGGGCGAAGTCTGCCGGTTTGAAACCACGCGCATCCAGCAACGCGATCGCCAAGGCATCGCCCAAGGCCATTTGTGCGGTCGTACTGGCAGTGGGCGCCAAATTCAAAGGGCACGCCTCTTTATCCACTTGGCTGTTGATGACGTGATCCGCATGGCGCGCCAATGACGAGTCCGCACGGCCAGTGAGTGCGATCAAAGGGATGCCCATGCGCTTAATCACCGGCAGGATGGCGTTGAACTCATCACTCTCGCCACTGTTGCTGATGGCGAGGATCACGTCGTTCGGCGTAATCATGCCGAGGTCACCATGACTGGCCTCTGCAGGATGCACAAAGAATGCAGGCGTACCGGTTGATGCAAGGGTCGCCGCAATTTTGTTGCCCACATGCCCGCTCTTGCCCATCCCCATCACAACCACACGCCCCGTGCATGCCAAAACAGCCTGCACCGCATGTGCAAATGTTGGCTCTAACCGCGCGTTGATCGCATTGAGTGCCGAGGCCTCAACACGCATGGCCTCTTTTGCTGCGTTCAACGCACGCTGGGCATCAAATGGAGGAGGTTCATGTAGATGGGACATGCGTCAATTATCAATCAAAGCACGCGGGCTAAACAACGTGGCTCACGAAGGCGCTAACATGACGGGATGAATGCATTAGACGTCACCCTGCTTTATCTCCTCGCCGCAGTTTTGGGCGTGGTGGCGTGTCGTTATCTCCGTTTGCCGCCCATTTTGGGCTACTTGCTGGTGGGGGTCTTGATTGGCCCCAATGCACTGGCCTTGGCCCAGAACTCCGCTGGCGTGCGTTATTTAGCGGAATTTGGCATCGTCTTTTTAATGTTCGTAATCGGCTTGGAATTCAGTTTGAGCAAACTGAAAACCATGGGCAAGCATGTGTTTGGTCTGGGCGCCTCACAAGTGTTGGCCACCATTGTCATCGCAACAGTGGGCTCTTTGTTTTTAGCTTGGGCTTGGTCATCCGGATGGCACATGGACTGGAAGACCGCACTGGCCCTGGGTTGCGTCATGTCCATGAGCAGCACCGCTGTGGTCATCAAGCTAACGGCCGACCGGTCTGAGCTTGAGACCGAACACGGCAAGCGCGTGGTCGGTATTCTGCTATTTCAAGACTTGGCCGTGGTTCCATTGCTGATTTTGATTCCTGCACTCGGTGAATCAGGTACGGACATGGCCACCAGTCTCGGCTGGGCGTTGCTCAAAGCGGTACTTTTGGTGCTGGTGCTGTTGGTCGGTGGTAGTCACTTCATTCGCTGGTGGCTGACCTTGGTGGTGAAGCGCAAAAGCGCCGAGCTGTTCATGCTCAACCTGTTACTCATCACTTTGGGCCTGGCCTGGCTCACGGAGCATGCGGGCCTGTCATTGGCCTTGGGCGCATTCATCGCGGGTATGCTGATTTCTGAAACAGAGTTCAAGCACCAAGTGGAAACCGATATTCGCCCGTTCCACGACGTGCTGATCGGTCTCTTTTTCATCACCATTGGCATGATGCTGGACTGGCGAATCGTATGGGACCGCTGGTGGTTGGTCCTGATGCTTACCACCCTGCCAGTGGTCTTTAAGTTCATCACCATCGCTGGCCTCACCCGTTTGTGGGGTGCGCCCTTGGGCACCTCGACCCGCGTTGGTCTGTACTTGGCGCAAGCGGGCGAATTTGGTTTCGTATTGCTCACATTGGCTTCACAGCGTGGGTTGGTGTCGCCCGAGATGCTGAACCCGATTTTGGCCGCGATGGTGTTGTCCATGATGTTCACGCCGCTCATCATTCAATACAGCGACGAGGCGGTGGCGCGTCTGGCTGGTAACGACTGGATGATGCAGTCACTGCAAATGACCAGCATTGCGCGACAAGCCATCAACACCAAACAACACGTTGTCATTTGTGGGTATGGTCGCAGTGGCCAAAATTTGGCGCGCTTGCTCCAAGCGGAAAATATTCCTTATATGGCCTTAGACCTCGACCCCGATCGGGTGCGCCAAGCCGCCGCCGCCGGTGACGCCGTGGTGTTTGGTGATGCCGCGCGTTTGCAAGCTCTCATGGCTGCCGGTTTGGCGCGGGCCAGCGCGGTGGTCGTGACCTACAAGGACCCCAACGCCGCATTTCGCGTGCTACTCCACACCAAAGAACATGCACCGCAAGTGCCAGTGATCGTGCGCACGGTCGATGACCACGATATAGATCGCCTGCTGCGTGCTGGCGCGACGGAAGTGGTCCCCGAGGCCATTGAGGGCAGCTTGATGTTGGCGTCGCACGCCTTGGCGCTGGTTGGCGTCCCCATGCGCCGCGTCATTCGCATCGTTCAAGCCCAGCGTGAGGCTCGCTATGGCCTGCTCCGCGGCTACTTTCACGGAGCAGACGACGATACCGCGGAGGAAATTGAACAGGAGCGCCTCAAAAGCTTTTCACTGCCACCCAACGCGTACGGCATTGACAAATCCATCAACCAGTTATCGCTGCGTGAGTTTGATGTCGCTCTGATTTGTATCCGACGAAACGGGGCACAACTGACACAAGACGATGTGAGTCAACCGCTGCTCGCCAATGATGTGGTCGTGTTGAGCGGTACGCCTGCGGCGCTGACACTGGCCGAGGAACGCCTGCTGCACGGTTAAATCAAGTCATTTCACCCCACTGATTGAAAGCCCCATGGACACACGAAGCTATCTGCGCGACAACATTCGCACCGTGAACGACTGGCCTGCGCCCGGTGTCGCCTTCCGCGACATCACGCCCTTGCTGAGTGACCCGCGTGTATTTCGCGTTTTGATCGACGCGTTCGTGCACCGCTACATGACGCCAGAACTGCGACCGGATGTGGTGGCGGGGCTGGATGCGCGGGGTTTCATCATCGGCTCCGTTGTCGCCTACGAGTTGGGTATTGGTTTTGTGCCCATTCGGAAAAAGGGCAAGCTACCGTTTACAACCATCGAGCAGTCCTACGAGCTGGAGTACGGTAGCGCCACCGTTGAAGTGCACACCGACGCTGTTAGGCCCGGGCAGCGTGTCTTATTAATTGATGACTTGATCGCCACTGGGGGCACCATGATGGCGGGGATGCAGCTGATTAAAAAGCTAGGCGGCACCTTGGTTGAAGGTGCGGCCATTGTGGATTTGCCTGAGCTCAAGGGCTCGCAATTGCTCAAGGATGCCGGCTTACCACTGTTTACGCTGGTGGATTTTGAAGGCCATTGATGCCGCACACGTCACTTGCCAATACAAAATCGAGAGAAGATTTCACCCAATAAATCATCGGCATTGAACTCGCCGGTAATTTCGCCCAAAGCAACCTGGGCTAAACGCAACTCCTCGGCGAGTAAGTCGAGGTGATCACCGCCTTGGTTCAACCAACCGTCAGCCAACTCAAGATGGGCTTCAACGCCAGCCAATGCGGTGAGGTGGCGTTGGCGCGCGATGAACAGTCCTTCGGTAGATTGCTCCCATCCGGCCCATTGCAGCAGCTGCGCACGCAAAGCATCGAGCCCTTCACCCGTTTTTGCCGACAAAGTCAGAACCGTGGCATCCTCTGATGTCGCTGTCGCTTGATCGGACACGGCTGCGTCATCGGACACCACATCGGCCTTGTTCCACACGGCAACCACCGGCACCTGCGCGGGGAGACGCGCACGCAAGGCCTGATCCTTCGCTTGCACATCCGCGCTGTGCATTTGGGTGCGGTCGTAGACGTAAACCACGGCGTCAGCGCGCGCTATTTCGGCCCACGCGCGGGTAATGCCCATCTGCTCCACCGTATCGTCACTGTCTCGCAAGCCGGCGGTGTCCAGAATATGCACGGGGACTCCGTTGATTTGAATCGTCTGTGTGATCACATCCCGCGTGGTACCGGCGATCGGCGTGACGATCGCCAACTCTGCGCCCGCCAGCGCGTTGAGCAAGGAGCTCTTGCCCGCGTTCGGCTGGCCTGCGATCACCACTTTGATGCCCTCACGCAGCAATACCCCTTGCTGAGTTTGACGCATCACCGTTTGAAGTTGAGCGCGTAGGCGGGTCAGCTGCCCGACTGCATCGGCCTTTTGGAGGAAGTCAATCTCCTCCTCTGGAAAATCAAGCGTGGACTCCACCAACATGCGCAAATTAACCAGCTGCGCGCGCAGGTCAGCGATCGTGTCGGAGAAGGCGCCGCTCAAGCTCCGCGCAGCGCTGCGCACAGCCTGAGAAGTGCTGGCATCGATCAGGTCTGACACTGCTTCCGCTTGGGTCAAATCCATCTTGTCATTTAAGAAGGCACGCTGCGTGAATTCACCCGGCTCAGCCAGCCGCAAATTTGGCAAACTGCGCTGCGCCAGACACGCGTTGACCAGCATGTTCAAGACCACTGGGCCGCCATGGGCCTGCAACTCCAACACATCCTCGCCGGTATAAGAGTGGGGCGCGGGAAAGTATATCGCCAAGCCTTGGTCGATTACCTCACCCGCGTCGCTTTTGAATGGCAGGTATGTGGCCTGCCGCGGGGCTAAGGGACGCCCCAATAGCGTCATTACAAAGGCTGCTAAGTCGCGTCCAGATACCCGAACAATGCCGACGGCGCCGCGGCCAGGGGCGGTGGCAATGGAAACAATCGGGTCGTCGTGGTTGGTCAACATGGTGGCCTCATTGTGCCGTCATTGGCACCAAGAAAAAAGGCTGCCGCAAATCAGCGGCAGCCTTGGATCAAGCATTCACAACCGTTTACTTGAACTTGGGCAGCTGGAACTTCATTTCAACGCCCATACTCTTGTTGATCTGCCACTGCTGCAGAATCGTCAGTGTGTTGTTGGTGATCCAGTAGAGCACCAAGCCCGCGGGGAAGAAGAAGAACATGACCGAGAAAGCCAAGGGCATGAACCACATCAACTTGGCCTGCAAAGGATCGGGTGGAACCGGGTTCAAAGCGGTTTGAATGAATGTGGTCAGCGTCATGACCACTGGCAAAATGAAATACGGATCTTTTGTCGACAAGTCGGCGACCCAGCCAATCCACGGCGCATTACGCATCTCAACGCTAGACAAAAGAACCCAGTACAAGGCAATAAACACGGGGATCTGAATCATGATGGGCAGACACCCGCCCAATGGGTTGACCTTTTCTTCCTTGTAGATGCGCATCATTTCTTGCTGCATCTGCTGGGGTTTGTCTTTCAAGCGTTCACGCATGTCGGCGATGCGCGGACTCAAGGCCTTCATCTTGCCCATGCTCCGATAGGCCTTCGCATTCAACCAATAGAAAGCAGCCTTGATGACGACAACCAACAGCACAATCGCCCAACCCCAATTGCCAACAACGGAATGGATTTTGTCGAGTAACCAATACAGCGGCTTGGCCAAAATCGTCACCCATCCGTAATCCTTCACCAAGTCCAATCCGGTGGTTAAGGATTCCAGCAAAGTTTCTTGTTGAGGACCGACAAACAGACGGGCATCCACAGCCAGCGTCGCGCCGGGTGCCACAGTCTCTAGGTCAGCGACTGATCCGGCGGAATACAAGTCCCCTTTGAGCTTGCGCGCAAAGTTGTCGCGAACTTGGCCTTCCGGCAACAACCAAGCCGTCGTAAAGTAATGCTGCACCATCGCCACAAAACCCGACTTGGTATTCACCATGAATTCGGCCTTGCCTTTAGCAATGTCTTCAAACTCCACTTTCTCGTACTTGGCCTCATCCGAATAGAAAGCAGGGCCCGTAAAGGTCTGGTAGAACGGTGTTTCAGATTCAGCACTGGAGTTATCGCGCAACAACTGGACGTAAAGCTGTGGCTGTAACGGCGCATCGCTGACGTTTTGTAACTCATGGCGGACGTCCAAAACGTATGACCCACGGCGGGCGGTGTACGTCTTCACCAGCTTAAGGCCACCAATGGCGGGCGACGCAAACGCAATTTGCAAGCTGTCTTGTCCATCGGCCAACGTGGTGGGGCCCGGTACGCGGGTCATGACCGTCGTGTGGTTGGGGAAGTTGCCGTTGATCAGGCCACTTTGCACCACGTAGGTGTGTTCGGGCGTTTGTTTGAGCAAGGTCAGTGGCTCGAAGTCTTTACCGTTGTGTCCGCCCAAGCCTTGGGCATACTTCAGGAGCTTCACCTGCACCAAATTACCGCCTGCGCTGTCGAAAACGAGGTCAAGCACATCGGTCTTTACGCTGGTCAGCTCTTGCGCCGCAGGTTTCGCCTCTAGATTCGAACCGTCGGCAGCCGGGGCAGACGCCGTTGCACGAGCCGCGGGTAACCCACCCTCTTCCGTGGCAGCTTGCGTTGTTTTAGCTGGCTGGTTGAAGAAAAGCGGTGCGTTGCCGTTGTGCACCTGCCAGGCGTCCCACAACATCACAACAGAGATACCAAAAACGGCCCATAGCAAAGAGCGGCGAATATCGTTCATGAGGACTTCTTTTTAGTTGATCGGGCAATCAGCCCTGTGAATAGTTGTTGACGGGTTGCTTGCAGGCGTCCGCTGAGATCAGGTACCGGGTCGTGACCACCCTCGCACCAAGGCTGGCAACGCAACAAGCGCCCCAGTGTGAGAGCTGAACCGAGCATGGCGCCCTGCGTTTCGAGGGCCTGCAAAGCATAAACCGAGCAGGTTGGCTCAAACCGACATTGGTTACCGACCCACGGACTCAGCAACAGGCGGTAAGCTTTGACGAACGCCTGCAAAACGATACGGGGCAAACGCCAAATGGTTTGCATCATGGCGCGCCCCCGGCAGCGACAAGCGCGCTCAGTTGCGTCAATTGCGCGCGGACTTCGCGGGCGATCGGACGAGACCATGCGCTGACATAAACCTCACGCGAGAATGCGCGCCGCAGGCGAACAACCAGAGCAAGGCCCTGCGCTGTCAAGGCCCCTGACTCTCGATTTGCGTCGTTGAATACCGCGTAAATTTGTCTGCGCATGCCGTTTCGGGTCACCGCACGCTTCGCCCACCGTTTCGGCAGGAGCACGCCGAGGGCCGCGTGCGCCCCCAATTCAGGGACTTGAGCAGCTGGCACAGCGTGCAATGCAAAGTGGCTGGTTTGAAATACAGGCGGTTGTGCGGTTACCGCTTGAAATTGCGCCCGGTTTTTAAGATGGGGCAAACAGCGGCCTGTGGCAGACGCTTGACCGACTGCGTCGCCCACACGCTTAATTACAGACCCAAACGCTTACGGCCTTTGGCGCGACGAGCTGCAATCACAGCACGACCGCCGCGGGTCTTCATGCGAACGAGGAAACCATGTGTACGGGCACGACGGGTTTTGGAAGGTTGGTAGGTACGCTTCATGATGAGCTCTCAAAAAAATGGAAACGGTCTAGCGCACACATGAATTGCCTTTCTAGACGACATCGTTGCGCGCGGAACCTAGCATTATCGCAAAAATTCCCGCCCTTTTGCTAATCGGTGATCACAGAGGGCCGAAACAGGATCAATCTTGTGTCTATTTAGAGCGTTTCACCACACCACGGTGGGAAGCGCTTAGCGGATATTTTGTCGAAAGACAAGGGGATTTATGGCTATTGTGGCCGGGCCCCGACGGCTTAAGATGCTTGTGGATAACTTGCGGGTTGGACTACAATCCAGTCTTCGTTTTTTTAAACTATCCACAACCGGCGCATTGGCGCTTTTTACGGGTTGTCGACGTCGAGCCATTCGTTTTTTAATGTCAAATGCCCCTTTAGTGCCCGCCATGCGAGCGCCTTTTGACCCAGATATCTGGGCGAAATGCGTTGACGCTTTGGCGCAGCACATTCCAGAACAACAGTTCAACACATGGATCCGGCCTCTGGTTGCGACCGTCACCACTGACCCGCTCAAGATCACATTACAGGTTGCGAATCGGTTCAAGATGGACTGGGTTCGCAGCCAGTATGCCCAAAAGATCACCCAAACACTCAAGGCATTGTGCGGCGAGGATGTTGTATTAGAGTTAGCACTCACTCCTCGTGAAAGCGACACTAAATCTGCACCTGTCGCGCCGCGGATCGCACGTGACAGCGTTTTTGACGAGGCCATAGACGCGCCATCATTGGCACCACTAGATAGCACCAACACCGACAGCGCGCACAAGAGCCGCCTGAACACCGCGCTCACCTTTGAGAGCCTCGTCGAGGGTAGCGCCAACCGAATGGCGCGTGCCGCCGCCATGCATGTGGCCAGTCAACTAGGGCAGCTGTACAACCCCTTGTTCATTTACGGCGGCGTTGGTCTGGGTAAAACCCACCTGATGCACGCGATTGGCAACCACTTGGTCGCCGACCAGCCAAACGCGAAAGTTCTCTACATCCACGCCGAGCAGTTCGTATCTGATGTGGTTAAGGCCTATCAGCGCAAGGCATTTGACGAGTTCAAGGCCCGTTACCACTCGCTGGACCTGCTGCTGATTGACGATGTGCAGTTTTTTGCCAATAAAGACCGGACGCAAGAGGAGTTTTTCAACGCATTCGAAGCCCTGTTGGCAAAGCGGTCACACATTGTGATGACCAGTGACACCTACCCCAAGGGCTTGTCAGACATCCATGAGCGTTTGGTCTCGCGCTTTGACTCGGGGTTAACGGTCGCCATTGAGCCGCCAGAACTCGAAATGCGGGTGGCCATTTTGATCAATAAAGCCGCACAAGAAGGCGCCGTCATGCCCGAGGATGTCGCCTTTTTTGTGGCCAAAAACGTCCGCTCCAACGTGCGTGAGCTCGAAGGTGCTCTGCGCAAAATATTGGCCTATTCCCGCTTTAACCAAAAAGACATTTCGATTGCACTGGCCAAAGAAGCGCTCAGGGACCTGCTTTCTATCCAAAATCGACAGATTTCGGTCGAAAACATCCAAAAAACGGTGGCTGACTTCTACAAGATCAAGGTCGCCGACATGTACTCCAAGAAACGCCCCGCGAGCATCGCTCGGCCACGACAAATCGCCATGTATTTGGCCAAAGAGCTCACCCAAAAGAGCCTGCCTGAAATAGGCGAGCTCTTCGGCGGGCGCGACCATACTACCGTGCTGCATGCGGTTCGGAAAATCGGCGGCGAACGCGGTCAGTTAGCGGAGCTCAACCAAGAATTACACGTTCTAGAACAGACCTTGAAGGGCTAACGCCAAGATGGCAAAAAAACCGCGCTAAATCAAGGCTATGGGCCATTTTTAAGCGAAAATAACGTGTTAATTATTTAACGAGATCGGGTGTCTTTTTTAGTGACCGACAGCCGACAACTCAAAGGATTTCCAATGATCGTTTTCAAGTCCACACAAGACCAAGTTTTGTCCGCGTTACAGTCCGTGTCTGGCATTGTCGAGCGTCGGCAAACCCTGCCAATTTTGGCCAACGTTATGTTGCGTAAAACCGGTGCCTCGGTGCAGTTGACGACCAGCGACTTGGAAATTCAGATCCGCACCCATGCCGAGCTGGGCGGTGACGAGGGTGATTTCGCCACAACCATTGCAGCGCGTAAATTGATCGACATCTTGCGTACGATGCCCGCAGACCAAAACGTGAGTTTGGAGTCAACAGGCGGCAAATTAATTCTCAAAGGTGGCAAGAGTCGCTTCACGCTACAAAGCCTCCCGGCGGCAGACTTTCCATTGGTGCAAGAGGCCGCCAACTTTGGCCCGACTTTCAGCGTACCGCAACAAACACTCAAGGCCCTGATGAACCGCGTGGCGTTCTCGATGGCCATCCACGATATCCGCTACTACCTCAACGGCATTCTGTTCGTTGCCGAAGGTAACAACCTCAGCTTGGTCGCGACAGACGGCCACCGTCTGGCTTACGCGAACGCCACCCTAGATGTCGCCATCCCAAGCAAGCAAGAGGTAATCCTGCCCCGCAAGACGGTGCTCGAGTTACAGCGCCTGCTCAGCGACAAAGATGGTGCCATTGACATGCAGTTCGCGGGCAACCAGGCGAAGTTCTCCTTTGATGGCATGGAGTTTGTGACCAAGTTGGTCGAGGGCAAGTTTCCGGACTACAACCGCGTTATTCCACGCAATCACACCAATGAGTTGGTGTTGGGTCGCCAGACCCTGCTGTCCTCCCTTCAGCGCACGGCAATCATGACCTCCGACAAATTCAAGGGCGTGCGCTTGAACATCGAACCCGGCAGCCTGCGCATTGCGGCCAGCAACGCAGAGCAAGAAGAGGCGACCGACGAAATTGAAATCGAATACGCCGGTGACGCGATCGAGATCGGTTTCAACGTGACCTACCTCATGGACGTATTAACCAACATGAACCAAGACATGGTGCGCCTGAGTTTGTCTGACGGCAACAGCTCCGCACTCATCACACTGCCTGACAGCGAGGACTTCAAGTACGTCGTCATGCCCATGCGCATCTGACAACCGAACACCGCGATGCCCACCAGCGCGGTGGGCACCTCGCCGCGCGGCATTTACCGAGCCCGCGCACAACCTGTGTAGTCCTGAAGAAGAATCCGTATGACAGACCCCATCCAGAACCCCGCTACAGCCAGCACCGCGGCCCCCGCCGATGACAGCTATGGCGCTGGCTCTATTCAAATTTTGGAAGGCCTCGAAGCCGTCCGTAAACGCCCCGGGATGTACATTGGCGACACGTCAGACGGCACTGGCTTGCACCATTTGGTTTTTGAGGTTGTCGACAACTCCATCGACGAAGCGCTAGCGGGGCACTGTGACGACATCGTCGTCACCATTCACACGGACAACTCCATTTCAGTCGTCGATAACGGCCGAGGCATTCCCACCGACGTCAAGATGGACGACAAGCACGAGCCCAAGCGCAGCGCTGCTGAGATTGCCCTAACCGAGCTCCACGCGGGCGGCAAGTTCAACCAGAACAGCTACAAAGTGTCGGGTGGCCTGCACGGCGTGGGTGTGTCTTGCGTGAACGGCTTGTCGGTCTGGCTGCGCCTTACCGTTCGTCGCAACGGTAAGGTCCACAACGCCGAGTTTGCGCGCGGTGTCATGCAAAACCGAACGATTGAAATGGTCGATGGCTTTGAGACATCCCCCATCAAGGTCACTGGGACCACAGAAAAACGTGGCACCGAGGTGCACTTCTTGCCGGACGCAGAGATCTTCCAGCAGAACAACGATTTCCACTACGAAATCCTGGCCAAGCGCCTACGCGAACTCAGCTTCCTGAACAACGGGGTTCGAATTCAACTGAAAGATGAGCGCACAGGGAAGGCCGATGATTTTTCCGGCGCTGGCGGCGTGCGTGGTTTTGTTGAGTTCATCAACACCAGCAAGTCTGTTCTGCACCCCAACACCTTCCACGCCGTCGGTGACCGCGAGAGCGACCAAGGCACCAATGTCGGCGTCGAGGTGGCGATGCAGTGGAACAGTGGTTTCAATGAACAGGTCTTGTGCTTCACCAATAACATTCCGCAACGGGACGGTGGGACGCACCTGACTGGCCTGCGGGCCGCGATGACACGCGTGATCAACAAGTACATCGAAGAGAACGATCTGGCCAAAAAGGCCAAAGTTGAAATCACTGGCGACGACATGCGCGAAGGCTTGTGCTGTGTGCTGTCAGTCAAGGTCCCTGAGCCCAAGTTTTCAAGCCAAACCAAAGACAAGCTCGTATCAAGCGAGGTGCGCGGGCCCGTAGAGGACGTGGTCAGCCGCCTGCTCGCAGACTACTTACAAGAACGCCCCAACGACGCAAAAACCATTTGCGCCAAAATCATCGATGCGGCGCGGGCACGCGAAGCGGCGCGCAAGGCGCGCGACATGACTCGCCGCAAAGGTGTGCTTGACGGCATGGGCTTGCCCGGCAAATTGGCTGACTGCCAAGAGAAAGATCCTGCGCTTTGTGAAATCTACCTTGTCGAGGGTGACTCGGCCGGTGGGTCAGCCAAGCAAGGTCGTGATCGCAAATTCCAAGCGATCTTGCCGTTGCGCGGCAAGATCCTAAACGTTGAAAAAGCCCGTTATGAGAAGTTGCTAGCCAGCAACGAGATTCTCACGCTGATTACGGCGCTGGGTACGGGTATCGGACAGGTCAGTGCGGGTGATAGCAAGAGTGGGGCCGATGACTTTAACGCGGACAAATTGCGTTACCACCGCATCATCATCATGACCGACGCGGACGTCGACGGCGCACACATCCGCACACTGCTGCTCACGTTGTTCTACCGTCAAATGCCCGAGTTGGTTGAGCGCGGCCATATTTACATTGCGCAACCGCCGCTGTACAAGGTTAAAGCCGGCAAAGAAGAGCAGTACCTCAAAGACGGTCATGCCCTCGACAGTTTTTTGTTGCGTATCGCGACCAAAGACGCCGCTGTGCAAACGGGCGGAACCGACTCACGTAGTATCACGGACGACGAGTTAGTTGAGTTAGCCGCCATCCACCAAGAGGCGCAAGCGGTTATCGCCCGCCTTTCACACTTCATGGACCAGCCCGCGCTAGAGGCGCTTGCAGATGGCGTGGCGCTAAACCTTGACACCTTGGAAGCAGCGACCGCAAGTGCGGCTCAGCTGCAAGCGCAGCTCGCCGAGGCGTCGGTAGAGGCTGCCTTTGATGAGCGCACCGATAAGCCCTTTATCCGCGTCAGTCGCAAACACCACGGTAATACCCGGGCCAGCGTCCTAACGCAGGATTTCGTGCACGGCGCAGACTATGGTCGTCTTGCGCAGGCAGCGACCCGCCTCAAAGGTCTACTCAACGCGGGCGCAACGGTTTCGCGTGGAGAGGGAGAGCGTCAAAAGACCGCTGACGTTGATGACTTCCGTGGGGCAATGGAGTGGCTACTCAAACAAGCCGAGGCGGCCACCAGTCGCCAGCGATACAAAGGCTTAGGCGAGATGAACCCCGAACAACTGTGGGAGACCACCATGGACCCCAATGCGCGCCGCCTCCTGCAGGTCCGTATTGAAGACGCCATTGAGGCGGACAAAGTCTTCACGATGCTGATGGGCGACGAGGTAGAACCGCGTCGTATCTTTATCGAAGACAACGCGCTGCGTGCGGGTAACATTGACGTGTAACGGTTTTATACCGGCATAAAAAAGGCCCTCCTTCGAGGGCCTTTTCTTTAAGAGATGCGCTTAGAGCGAGCGATCACTCGTCGATTTGTGGCAGCAAGAGATGCATCAAAATCGCGATCAAGGCTACGGGCAACAAACCGGTAACCAGCAGATTTTTCAAATCGACAGGCAGGTGCTGCAGCGCTTCGGGGACGGCCTTCAGACCCAGGCCGATCGACAGCGAGACTGCAAAAATCAGCATGTTACGTTGGTTCCATTTGACCTCACCCAACATGCTCAGACCCGCCGCAGCGACCATACCAAACATCACAATCACGCCACCACCCAACACCGCGATGGGCATTGAGGCCACCAATGCGCCCACTTTTGGCACCAAGCCACAGAGGATGAGGAAAACGGCGCCCAATGTCACTACGAAACGACTCATCACGCCGGTGATGGCAACCAGGCCCACGTTTTGACTGAACGAGGTGTTTGGCAGACCACCAAAGACGCCCGCCACGGCCGTACCCAAGCCATCGGCGAAGGTCGCCCCCGTTAACTCTTTCTCAGTCGCCTCGCGGCCAGCACCCCCCTTGGTGATACCAGAAACATCACCGACCGTCTCGATCGCAGACACCACGGCCATCGCGCACATACCAATCACTGCGGCGAGATTGAATTCGAAACCATATTTAAAGGGTGTGGGTATCTCGAACCAGCCTGCCCGTGCAACGCCACCAAAGTTCACAACGCCCATGGCGATCCCAACCAAGTAGCCCGCCAAAATGCCCAGCAACACCGCTGCGGACGACATAAAGCCCTTCACGAAGAACTTAATGAGCAGGGTCACGACAACCACGACCAATGCCAACGTCCAGTGACCAGCGCCGCCGAATTCAGGCTTGCCCTTCATGGGGACACCGCCAGCCGCATACTCAATACCCACGGGTATCAAAGACAAACCGATCGTCAGCACCACAAGGCCTGTGACCAAGGGTGGGAACCAGTGACGAATCCGCCCGATGACCGTGCCGAGGAAAAAGTGGAAAATGCCACCAATGACGATGCCCCCAAACAGGGCACCCATGCCGGCCGTCTTGACAATCGGAATCATGATTGGGATGAACGCGAAACTCGTACCCTGCATGATTGGCAAACGTCCACCAACCGGACCAAACCCAATGGTTTGAAAAAGCGTGGCGATGCCAGCAAACAACATCGACATCTGAATCAGAAACACCAAGTCCGGCGAGCCAAAACTGTAGCCCGCCGCCAAGCCAACAATAATCGCCGGCGTGAAATTGGATACAAACATGGCCAGCACATGCTGAATGCCCAGTGGGATGGCCTGTCCGATTGGGGGAACGAAATCCGGATCGCGTAGCTTTTGAGCCAGCGTAGCGTCTTGTGCCATGTGGTTGCTCCTCGTTAAGCTGCGTCAGCAGCAGTTGTATACAAACGAGACAACTGTATACACAATTTCCGGCGCCAAGCAGAGGGTAAATGCTGAATACTAAATGGTTATTTTTCTAATCAATAAAATGACTTTTCACCCGGGGGGCGCGTTTTAAAGCGCTTGTGCACCCAATAATATTGATCCGGCATGGTGGCAATGAAGGCCTCAAGCCGTGCGTTCATTGCTGCAACATCCGCCTCGGGGTCACCCGATGGGTAATTTGACCAAGGCGCATGAACCGTAACCTCATAGCCAGTCGACGTTAGACGGGTCGTCACTGGGGCAACGGCGCATTGCCCGATATCCGCAAGCCGCGGTAGGGTTGTGACCGTCGCTGCCTCAACGCCAAAAAAAGGCACGAACACGGCATCACGGGAGCCCAAGTCCATATCGGGGAGGACGTAGAGCGCCGCGTCACGCCGCATAACTTGCAATACGGAGCGTCCTAATTGCTGGCGCGGCAACAACTGCGGATTTCCAAAACGGCTGCGACCAGCCAAAACCCAAGCATCCAAACGGGGACGCGTTTGCTTCGCGTAAATTGTCGCAAACAACCGGTCTACGTTTAAGGTAAGCGCTGTCCACCCCGCATCAAGGCCGACAAAGTGGGGCGCAAACAATACTTTTGCGCCGTCACTTGCCAACCAATCTAATTCGCCTTTAACAACCAACCGCGCTTGCACCACGGCAACCGGTGCATGCCACAACCAGGCCCTATCCAGCAATGATTGTGCAAACTTGATAAAGGTTGCGCGGGCCAATTGCCGTCGCGCAGGCGTGGTTAGGTGTGGGAAACAAAGCTGCAAATTAGTGTTAACCACACGCCGGCGGCGATGCGCAAAGCACCACAATAGCCAGCCCAACATGCGGCCCAATGCCCGTAATAGCGGTAAAGGCAAGGGTGCAAGCCAAGCCGCCCAGAGGGGCCGACTAACCAACGGCTCGTCGACAGCGGGCATCATTGCAGGTCCTGTCGTGCAGCCAGCTGCAAGTCCTTTTCGCGACGACGCGTCGCCCGAGCCACCCACAGGCTGTAAGCAACGATGGCGATGGTCACGGTCGTGATCAACAAGGTCGCTGCGGCATACACCGTTGGGTTGATCCCGCGCCGCGCGTAAGTAAAAATTGCCTGCGGTAGCGTCGTCACCCCAGGACCAGATAAGAACTCCGAGATCACCACATCATCAAATGACAACGTGAAAGTCAACAACCACGCGGCAATCAAAGCGGGCGCGATGTTGGGCAGTGTTACCAAGAAGAACACCTGCGCGGGTCGGCATCCCAGATCCATTGCCGCCTCCTCAATGGCGCGGTCCATTTCCCGTAATCGGGACTGAATCACTACCATCGCATAGGCCATACCCATCAACGTATGGCCAAACACGATCGTTAACAGGCCTCGGTCGGGCCAACCCACACCAAACCAAGACTCGGTCGAACGCTGAATCGCCACCATCAACAACAACAATGACAAGCCAATGATCACCTCTGGCATCACCAAGGGCGCATTAATCATTCCGGAGAAAATCGTTCGTCCCTTGAAGCGGTGATAGCGCACCAAGACAAAAGCGGCAAAGGTACCAAGGATGCAAGACAAGGTGCCCGTGGTAACCGCCACCTTCAATGACAACCAAAATCCGTCAACCAAACGGCCGTCGCGCAACAAAGCCTCGTACCAGCGCAACGAAAACCCGGTAAACCGCGCGTCCTGACGGGTGCTGTTGAAAGAAAAGAAAATCAGAAATCCCAGCGGCAGGTATAAGAACGCATACACCGCGGTCATCCACAAAGCCCCCGTTCGCTTTGCCAATGCTTGGCCCACGCTGTTCATCCGCGACCTCCCAGGGCTTGAAGTTGACGGCCGTGGCGATAGTAATAAATGGCAAGCGGCACCAAAACCAACAAGATTAATGTGACCGCGAGTGCCGCCGCACGCGGCCAGTTATTACTGGTGAACATTTCGTCCCAAACCACCCGGCCAATCATCAAGTTTTCGGCGCCCCCCAATAAAGACGGGATCACAAATTCGCCAACGGCCGGAATAAAAACAAGCATTGAGCCCGCAATGATGCCGCTCTTGGACAGCGGCACCGTCACCAACCAAAACGCCCGCCACGGACTTGCTCCGAGGTCATAGGCAGCCTCCAGTAACCGCACATCCATCTTCACAAGGTTGGCGTACAAAGGCAACACCATGAACGGCAAATAGACGTAGGTCATGCCCACCAACATTGACACATCGGTGTACAACATTTGAATCGGCTCATTCGTGAAACCCATGAACATAAAAAAGCGATTGATGATGCCCGCATCCGCCAACAAGCCCTTCCAAGCATAGACACGTAACAGAAAAGATGTCCAAAAAGGCAACATCACCATCATCAAGAGCGCTGGGCGAATACGCGGGTTGCTGCGCGCAATGAAGTAGGCAAACGGATAGCCCAAAACCAAACAAAATAAAGTCGTCAGGGCCGCATAACGAAGGGACGTCGCGTAAGCCTCAATATAAATCGTGGCGTGACTGGGGTGGTCCAAGTTCAGGAAAATCGAAACATAGTTATCCAGCTTTGCCTTGAAGGTCCAGACTCCTTCCTGAATTTCCAGGAGCGGTAAAAACGGGTCGACGCCCCCCGCCATATCCGTCACGCTGATGCGCAGCAAGATCAGAAATGGCAACGCAAAAAAGATCAACAGCCAGATATAAGGCACCGCAATAACGGTACGCGCACCGGCACGGCTGATCAAGTTCCAAACGCGTTGCATTTGATTCAGACCTTGGTCAATGGGTCAAAACCACAGCGGCCTCTGCGGGCCACCAAAAAAACACCTCGTCTTCCCACGTGATGTCACTGGACTCGAATCGAAGGTGATTAGCCGACATGACCTTGACCTGTTTGCCATTAGGCAATTGCACCACGTAGGTGTTGTAACTGCCAAAGTAAGCAATCTCCAAAACTTTGCCAGCGAATACATTCGCGAATTGGCCATCTGGTTTCTGCTTACTGATGTTGATCTTCTCAGGTCGCACCGCAACCGAAACAGGCTGACCGACATAGCCTGCGGTCGGGTGGTCAATGTAGATCATGCCCTCTGGCGTTTCTATTTCGCTTCGGTCCGCTGCCTCAACAGCCAACTGGCCATCAAACAAATTTGCTTGGCCAATAAAGTCAGCAACAAACCGGCAATTGGGATACTCGTAAATTTCATGCGGCGTACCCACTTGCAAAACACGCCCATGGCTCATGACCGCGATACGCGAGGCCATCGCCATCGCCTCTTCTTGATCATGCGTCACCATGACACAGGTTACACCGACCGACTCAATAATATTGACCAACTCGAACTGCGTTTCCTCGCGCAACTTTTTATCTAACGCACCCAAGGGCTCATCGAGCAACAGTAGCTTCGGCTTTTTTGCCAAGCTGCGCGCCAATGCGACGCGCTGCTGCTGGCCTCCCGATAACTGGTGTGGCTTGCGCTTCGCATACGCGCCCAACTGCACCAGATCCAGCATGGTGTTGACGCGACTCGCAATGACATCTTTGGCAAGCCCCTCTCGCTTCAATCCAAAGGCGACGTTATCCCACACGGACAAATGAGGGAACAGCGCGTAGGACTGAAACATCATGTTCACAGGCCGGTCATAGGGCGGAATGTTCACCATATCGGCGCCGCCCAATAGCACGCGACCCGATGTGGGGGTTTCGAAGCCCGCGAGCATGCGCAGCAGGGTGGACTTGCCACACCCGGAGCTACCCAACAGCGCGAATATCTCACCTTTTTCGATGGTCAAGTTGACGCTGTCAACAGCCACCACATCATCAAAGCGCTTGAGCAGGTCGACCGTTTGTAGAAACCCGTCGCTGGTCGCGCTGTTTACCGTTTGCGGCGATTCAATGGTGGTCGTCATGGTCGATTTGATGCCTCTCTCGGGAAGTGTCGCCGTAAAGGAAAAAGCCGCACCCCAACTTACAAGGGCGCGGCTTTTTTTATTCAAGCCGGCGTATTAATTGCCTTTGCGGAACGTGGTGTACACGTTGGCCATCGCCTCACGAGCTGCCGCTGTGAAGTTGCCGGGTGGCACCATACGGCTCATGGTTGCATCATCCACAAAAATGGTGGGGTTCTTGGCGATAGCTGGATCGACCAACGGCGTGGCCGCTTTGTTGCCAGCTGGATATTGCATTTCGTTTGTAAACGTAGCTGAGACCTCTGGGCGCAGGAAATAGTTCAAGAACAGGTGCGCATTAGTGGGGTGCTTGGCATCCGCGGGAATCGCAACGGTATCAAAGAAAACCAAGGCGCCAGTCGTGGGCAGCAATGCTTCTATCTTTTCCTTGCTTTGGTTTTCAACGGCACGCTCACGCGCGATGTTGATGTCACCTGACCAGCCAATGACAACGCAAGCCTTTCCACCAGCCATATCGTCAATCAAAGTCGACGAGAACAGGCGCACATTGGGGCGAACCTTCATCAGCATGTTCAAGACTTCTTTGTAGTCGTCTGGGTTTTGTGAGTAGGCATCTTTGCCGATGTAATGCAACGCAGCGGGAATGATCTCAGTCGGTGAGTCCAGGTAAGCGATGCCACAAGATTGAAGCTTGGACGTGTACTTGGGGTCGAACACCAAGTCCCAGGCGTTTTCAGGCATGGGCATTGCGCCCAGTGCTTTGGCAACGCGGTCCTGATTGATGCCCACGGTCGTAAAACCCCAGCCCCACGGGAAGATGTATTGGTTACCGGGATCAACCAGTTCCAGTTTCTTCATGACTTCGGGGTCCAAGTTGCCGTAGTTGGTCAATTTGGATTTGTCGAGCTTGCGCAACAAACCGCCGTCGATTTGCGGCTTGGCAAACACCGAGCCGGGCATGACGATGTCATAACCAGAGTTGCCGGCGACCAACTTGGCGTGTAAGGCCTCGTTGGTTTCGAATGTTTGGTAATTGACTTTAATGCCGGTTTCTTTTTCGAAATCCGGAATCATTGATTCGCTGATGTAGTCGGGCCAGTTGTAGATGTTCAAAACCTTTTCTTCAGCAGGCTCAGCACTGGGTGCCACTGCTGCAACGGTCGCAGCGGGTGCTGCCGCTTCTTCTTTTTGCCCACAAGCGGTCAAAAATAATCCCATCGCCGATACAACGGCCAATGCCAACATCCGCTTTTTCAACATCCTGTCACCCCCAATAAACAGTTAGGGACACGCCACTGCGCGAGTCCGGACCCCGCATTGTAAAAAGAGAAAACCGAGAACACCACCGGTTTTAACCAAAGATTGTCTGTTTTTTGCGTTTTTTATGAGCCTCTTGCGCTATTTCGATGCCGACACGCCTCGCCAAAGGCCTTAAAAATGGCGTCATAAAACGGGTTTTCCCAGCTCTGGTATTCGGGATGAAATTGCGTGCCATAGGCAAACGTACGCGCCGCTCTGATTCGTACCATTTCAATCGTGCCGTCAGGCGCAAAGGCGAGGGGTTCAAGCCCATCGGCCAGACGGTCAGCGCCCTGGCCATGCAGCGAGTTCACCATAACCTCCGCACCACCGGCCCAGCCGCGAACCACTTCGTCCTCAACCAGGGTAATGGCGTGGCTGGGCTGGTACTGACCGTCGTATGAGCGACTTTTATCCTCGCGATGGTCTAGCTTTCCGGGTACGTCCTGAACCTGTTGATACAAACTGCCGCCCAGCGCCACATTTATTTCCTGGAATCCGCGACAAACACCCAAAATGGGTACCCCTTCTGAGACACAGGCACGCACCAGCGCAAGCGTCAACGCATCCCGACGTGGGTCTAACGGTAGAGAGGGGTCGGTTAAGGCCTGATCAAAATGATGGGGCTCGATGTTGGCAGGGGAACCCGGCAGTACGACCCCATCGACCAATTGCAACAACGCCGGAATGTCCGACTCACCAGCAAGCGGAAAAGCGCAAGGCTGTGCCCCCGCACTGCGCCTGAGCGAAGAGGCGTATTTCTCGCCCAAAAAGAAATACGGTATCGCCGGTGGTCCATCGCCTAACAACCGATGATCAAGTGGCAACCAAACCAAAGGACGTGTTTTGACGGTCATGACAGCGGCGATGTTAAAAATTGACTCAGGGTGCGGGCGGCTTCCATCGGTTGAGCATCAACGCGTTCGTCATCACGCTAACGGAGCTCATTGCCATCGCCGCACCAGCTACGACGGGGTTTAAAAATCCCAGCGCCGCCAATGGTATCCCTGCAACGTTGTAGGCAAAAGCCCAAAAGAGGTTTTGACGAATTTTTTTCACCGTCTCACGGGAAATTTGTAACGATGCAACAACCAATAACGGGTCGACCCGCATCAGGGTGATACCTGCCGCATTCATCGCCACGTCTCCATGGCGCGCGCTATTCATCGCAATACCCACATCGGAAGCTGACAGCGCAGGGGCATCGTTGATGCCGTCACCAACAAAAGCAACGACATGACCTTGTTGTTGCAACGCCTGAACGCGATCGGACTTGTCTTTGGGTAAGCATTTGGCAAAGACCTTTTCGATGCCAACACGCCCAGCCATGATCTCGGCTGCCGCCACGTTATCACCTGACATCATGACAACGTCTAGGCCAACGCGCCGCAAGGCTGATACGGCAGATGCTGCCGTTTCTTTCAGGGCGTCCCCAAATCCGAACAGTGCAACGACCGATTCGTCACGAGCGAGCATCCCGACGCTGTAACCATCAAGTCGCCAAGCGGCCAGCGTTTCTTCGCACGCAGATAAGTCGATCTTCAATGCTTGCATCCAGGCCTCGCTACCCATACGCCAGGTCACCACAGGCTTATCAGCTTCAGGACGCGCCAACACCACCACACCTTGACCCGGTTGATTGGTCGCGCCCTGGGCTGCTGGCAACGGCGCGAACGACTGATCTCGGTCGGCTAACCACGAACGGACAGCAGCCGCCAAAGGATGTGGGTTTTCGCCCTGAAGCGCGGCAATCGCTGGCAAGATGGTTATCTCGTCCTCTAAAAAGTGCACCGCTTGGACTGCAGGAACCCCTTGGGTCAAAGTGCCGGTTTTATCAAATACAACGGTATCCACACGGTGAGCCACTTCCAATGCGATCGCATCCTTGATGAGAATGCCTTGCTTCGCCGCCACGCCAGTTCCCACCATCATTGCCGCAGGTGTTGCCAGACCCAATGCGCAAGGGCAGGCAATAACCAAGACCGCGACCATGTTCACCACCGCCTCTTCAACCGGGGCACCCGTCGCCAACCAACCCAACAGCGTGGCAAGTGCAATCACCATAACTACCGGTACAAAAACCGCAGCAACCTGATCCACATGCCGCTGTACAGGTGCTTTAACAGCTTGTGCGTCTGCCACCATCGAAATGATTTGAGCTAAGAGACTCTTGGTATCGGTTGCGCTAACGCGGATATCAAGGCTGGCTTCACCATTGAGTGTGCCGCCAACGACACGGTCACCAATCTTCTTGGCGATCGGTAGAGGCTCACCCGTCACCATGGACTCGTCAACACTGGATTGACCACTGACTATTTCCCCGTCTGCTGGTAGGCGCTCACCAGCCAAGACACGAATAATGTCACCAACAAACAGTTCACCAATAGCGACTTCGGTAATCTCGTCGCGTTTTATGCCATCTGGCAGTAACCGTGCGACCGGCGGTTGTAAGGTTTGCAAGGCCCGTATCGCTTGTGTTGTCTCGCGCTTGGTTCGGGTCTCAAGGTACTTGCCCAGTAATACGAGGGCAATGACAACGGCAGAGCCTTCGTAATACAAATGAGGCACCACGCCATCTGCTGCCGTTAACCATAACCAAGTCGACAGTGCCCATCCAGCGGTCGTACCAATCGCTACCAACAGTTCCATATTGCTGGAACGCGCACGTAACGCATGCCATGCCGATTTGTAAAAGGTCCAACCAAGACCAAATTGAACGGGTGTTGCCAGCGCAAATTGCCAAGCGGCGGGTAACATGAGCGCCATACCCCTCTGAGGGCTGATCAATCCAGCGACCATTGGCACGATCAACGGTGTCGCAAGTAACAGCGCCAGGAGTGTCGGCAAAAAACGGCGATCAATGCCAAGCCACAGCGCAGTCTGATCGTCCTCCGCCTGGATAATGGGTTGTGGTTCATAACCAGCATCACGTATGGTTCGCTTAATTTGTCGCTCTAATTCCTCGACTGACTCGCTCGAGGCATCAGTGGTGATACGTGCCGTTTCGGTTGCTAAATTCACAACCGCATCGCTAACAAAAGACTGTTTTTTCAACGCTTTTTCAACACGACCCACACACGAAGCGCAGGTCATCCCGCCAACTCCCAAATCGATCACGATAGGAGAAGGCTTAGAGGGCATTGTTTTGGTTTCTTCCATGGTTATATTTCACCACACAACTATCACCTTTGTTTTAAGATAGTGATTTCAAAATAGGAATTATCCAAATGACAATATTAAATTTAATGGTTACGGGTATGACATGTGGCCATTGCGAAAAAGCTGTTAAACAGGCCATAAAAGATGTGGATGCAAATGCAACGATAGAAATTAAGCGTACTGAAAACCTGGTAATTGTCGACACTGCAGAAACTACAGAAACCATCGTGGCCGCGATCACAGCAGAAGGTTACCCAGCCAGTCAGAAGACATAGACGTGTATAACGTTTGCAAACTTTACAAACCTGACACACAACGCACACGATAGCGACATCACCAACTGCCACACTCCTCTCCATCCAAGCAATTGCAAGGATGAATCGGCGATTCTCATTGCCCTCATTAGGAGTTATTCATGAAAAAAAACATTCGTTTAATTGGTCTCGGTGTGGTCGTCACCTCTATGCTCGCAGTCTCAGGGGTGGCACTGGCTGATCGCACGGAAAAATCGTGTGATCATGATCGCAAAACATCCAAATCAGCCATGCACGATGGGCATATTGAAAAACTGCATAGGATCAAAGAACAGCTGAAACTGACACAGGCACAGCAACCATTGTGGGATTCATTCATCGCTACCCCAACGCATGGTAATCATGCGCGTATGGACACCCGGTCAACAGCCGATCGTCTCAAGATGATGAAAGAAAACATGGAGATGATGCACGGTCAACGACTAGCGCGTATTGAAAGTATGCAAGCCTTGTATGCAGCACTGGATACGAGTCAACAAGCAATCTTTGACAAAGCACTCAAACATTCCCGCCATTGATCAGCGAAAACAGACAAAAAAAGCACCCCTCGGTGCTTTTTTTTGTGGGTAACGCTGTGCACAGAATCGTAATAACCGACTACTTATCCACAGACATTGGCAACTTTCGAAAGTTATTATCGATCAATGCCTGACTAACCCTAAGCAAACTACAGAACTTATAAAACCAATAGGGCTATGATTTGCAAAGCAATCTTTTACCTATCAACAGCTTCTGTGTTCCCTTACTACTACTACTATCTTTAAATTAAAGAAGATAAAGAATACGTAGAAAACAACCAATAAACCCAGATCTAACACCGCTGGTAAGATGCGTCATGTTCACCAAGGCTTGTTTTTTAACGTGTCGTCCTCATCCAAACCAGCGTTCTCTTTCGATATCAAAAGCGGCTATCTATCGACGGTCAATTTGATCTTCCGTACGACAGATTTACAGATCATCGAAGCTGACCTCAAAACACGATTTGGTGATGTCCCTGATTTCTTTGATGATGATGCTGTATGCATCGATCTGACAGCGCTTGATGGGGCCGTCACGACCGGATTAAATTGGGAGCGTTTACTCTCTATGCTTCAGGCCTATCGGATGCGGCCTATCGCTGTGAAGGGTCTAACAGCTGCCAGTCAACCTGTAGCGCTTGCCCATGGTCTTTTAATTCAGCCTGATGTTGGCAATTCACAAGTCATCGATAAGTCTGAAACCAAACCGGTTGAAGTGAGGGTATCCGACCCTGCTACTGTGGCTGTTATTTCGCCCAGTGCCATGGTCATTGACAAGCCATTGCGTTCGGGTCAAAGGGTCTATGCCAAAGGCAGAGATTTGGTTATGTTGGCGATGGTTAATGCCGGTGCTGAAGTCATTGCGGATGGCCATATTCACGTGTATGCGCCTCTGAGAGGGCGCGTTATTGCTGGTGCGCGAGGTGATGCCTCTGCCAGGATTTTCGCCCTCAATTTCTCACCAGAATTGGTCTCAATTGCTGGTGTTTACAAGAGCGTTGACGGTGACTTACCCGTTGGGATTGAAGGACAAATTGCACAAGCTGCACTCGTTGTTAGCGAACAAGAAGAGCGACTAATTTATCAAGCGTTGGGTCGGTAGAATAGCGGTCTTGAATACGCTGTATTCGCTTTGAAATAAGGATAGTTTTAAATGACCAAGGTTGTAGTCGTTACCTCCGGCAAGGGTGGTGTTGGTAAAACCACGACCAGTGCCAGTTTTTCAACTGGCTTGGCATTGCGCGGGCTTAAGACCGCGGTGATTGATTTTGACGTGGGTTTGCGTAACCTTGATTTGATCATGGGTTGTGAGCGACGCGTCGTGTATGACTTGATTAACGTCATTCAAGGGGAAGCGACCTTGAACCAAGCACTCATCAAGGACAAACAATGCGAGAATTTATTTGTACTCGCGGCGTCTCAGACCCGCGACAAAGAAGCATTGACGAAAGAAGGTGTTGAAAAAGTCCTCAACGATCTGAAAGAGATGGGCTTTGATTACATCGTCTGCGACTCACCGGCAGGAATCGAAACAGGTGCATTGTTGGCCATGCATTTTGCTGACGAGGCTTTGGTTGTGACGAACCCTGAAGTGTCATCGGTTCGCGATTCAGATCGTATTTTGGGTATGTTGAGCTCAAAAACGAAGCGCGCGATTGATGGTGTTGAACCGATCAAAGAGCATCTATTGATCACCCGCTACAACCCATCGCGGGTGGAGGGTGGTCAAATGTTGTCGCTCGAAGACATTCAAGATATCTTGCGTATTCCTTTGATTGGTGTCATCCCGGAATCCGAAACCGTGCTGCAGGCATCTAACCAGGGCGTGCCAGCAGTTCACATCAAGGGCAGTGACGTGTCTGAAGCGTATAAGGACGTCATCACCCGCTTTATGGGTGAGGAAGTGCCTTTGCGGTTTGTCGATGCTCAGAAGGCGGGTTTATTTAAACGTCTATTTGGAAGGGGCTAAAACATGTCGTTTTTAGACTTCTTCCTCGGCGAAAAAAAGAAGACTGCCAGCGTTGCCAAAGAACGTTTGCAGATCATTTTGGCCCATGAGCGAGGTACGCGCTCCGTCGAGCCTGACTTTTTACCAGCACTGCAAAAAGACTTGTTAGAGGTGATTTCCAAATATATCAAGATCGACGCAAAGGACATCAAAGTGCATCTGGAGCGCGACGCGAGTATGGAAGTCTTGGAAGTAAAAATCGAACTACCTGATCGCCTTTAATAAGTCGATCATGGCGCAAAAAGCCCAGCGGTGACTGGGCTTTTTTTATGGTTTTGTGGCAACTTCCAGTTGCTGCAAATAAATCATGGCATGTTCGGTGTCGGAGCCGCACATATCTGGACTGGGCTGCAAAGAGATGCAAACGGTCGGGCGCGTTGGTAGTCCGAACAACTGACACAGGCCACTGTCTGTGAGCTGTATGCAACGCACACCAGCAGGTTTATTTCCATTGCCTGGCATACCCGGAATAGGGCCCGTAATAGAGGGCGCAATACAGCAAGCCGCACATCCGCGTCGGCATCTTGTTGAATTTGCAAGCGGATTGGTCATTGGTAAATCATACGTGAGCCTTTAAAATAGCGGGTTCGGCTGCGCTTGGTAGTTCTTGTAGCCGCTATTTGAACAGGGTTTGATATGCGTTATCCAGAGACGTTTGATGTGATTGTCGTTGGTGGTGGACATGCAGGTTGCGAAGCAGCCTTGGCCAGCGCTCGTACCGGCGCGCGTACGTTGCTGTTAACGCACAACATTGAAACCTTAGGCCAAATGAGTTGTAACCCATCGATCGGCGGAATTGGTAAGGGCCATTTGGTTAAAGAGATTGATGCGCTCGGTGGTGCGATGGCGCTAGCGACTGACGAGTCAGGTATTCAGTTTCGGATTTTGAATGGTTCGAAAGGACCGGCTGTCCGGGCGACTCGGGCGCAAGCAGATCGCGTTCGTTATAAGGCGGCTATACGGCGCACGTTGGAAAACCAACGTAACCTGCAAATTTTCCAGCAAGCAGTGGAGGATTTGTTGGTTCAAGGTGATCGCGTAGTTGGTGCAGTGACGCAGGTTGGGTTGCACTTTCATGCGCCGGCCGTTGTCTTAACGGCTGGTACTTTTTTGGATGGCAAGATCCATGTCGGGTTAGATAGCTACGCGGGAGGCCGCGCCGGCGACCAGCCCTCTGTTGGTTTGTCGCATCGTCTGAAAGAGCTGAAGCTTCCGCAAGGGCGCTTAAAGACAGGTACACCGCCACGGCTGGATGGCAGAACCATTGATTTTTCCAAGTGTGAGGCACAGCCCGGCGATGGCATGCCTGGCTCTGGTAGTGAGACGGTTCCCGTGTTCAGTTACATGGGGTTGGCAACTATGCACCCCGCTCAAATCCCATGCTGGATCACCCATACCAATCAAAAAACACACGATATTATTCGCAGTGGTTTTGATCGCAGCCCCATGTTTACCGGAAAAATTGAAGGTGTCGGTCCACGCTATTGTCCAAGCGTGGAGGACAAAGTTAACCGATTTGCCGATAAAGATAGCCATCAGATATTTTTGGAGCCCGAGGGTCTTGACACCCACGAGATTTATCCCAACGGCATTTCAACCAGCCTACCATTTGACATTCAGTACCAGTTGGTACGCTCGATAGCCGGTCTTGAAAATGCCCAGATCGTACGACCTGGTTACGCAATCGAATACGACTACTTCGATCCCCGTGCGTTGAAGGCGAGCTTTGAAACCAAGGCTATCCAAGGGCTGTACTTTGCCGGTCAGATCAATGGCACGACAGGTTATGAAGAGGCGGCAGCACAGGGCTTGTTTGCCGGGCTCAATGCCGCTTTGGCAACCCAAGACAAGGCGCCGTGGACGCCAGGCCGAGACCAGGCCTATCTGGGCGTGTTGGTTGACGACCTCGTCACCAAGGGTGTGACTGAGCCCTACCGTATGTTCACCAGCCGCGCAGAGTACCGTTTGCAACTTCGGGAAGATAACGCGGACATGCGCTTGACTGAAATGGGGCGGACACTCGGCCTGGTAGACGATATTCGTTGGGATGCTTTTAACCGCAAACGAGACGCTGTTTCACGTGAAACAGAACGGCTCAAGTCCATATGGCTGACACCTAAGCGCCTCTCTGCAGATGAGGCAACGCGCGTATTGGGTAAGCCAATCGAACGAGAATACAGCCTGGCAGAATTATTACGCCGACCGGGCGTGACCTACGAGCAGCTCATGTCAATTGATGGTGGTGCACACGCGCAAGACAACTTATTGGGCCCGTTTGTTTCACGTGAAACACTGGTTGTCGATGAGCTTGGGGCGGGTTATGTTGACGCGAGCAAGCTGCGTTGGACCCCCGAACACGAGGTCAATCTCCAGCAGGCTGCGATTGAGCAGATTGAAATTAGCCTTAAATACCAGGGCTATATTGATAAGCAGCGCGATCAAATTGACCGTGCGGCCCATTATGAGCACCTTGCCTTGCCGGCTGACTTTGACTATTTGGCAATAGATGCACTGGGTTTTGAGGTTCGCCAAAAATTAAACGCGCAACGCCCAGAAACCTTAGGCCAGGCCTCGCGGATTTCAGGCGTGACACCTGCTGCAATAGCCGTTTTATTGGTTCACTTGAAGCGGGCGGGGTACAAGCGCTTTGCGGATGTGCCTGAAGCGGCATGAGTCAGACCGTACCGTTCGGGGTAGACGAGCTAGCAACAGGCGCAACGCAGCTGGGGCTCTCGCTCTCGGAGGCGCAGCTCGATACCTTGTTGCAGTATGCGGCGATGCTGCTCAAATGGAACCAGGTTTATAACCTGACAGCCATTCGCTCCCCAGCTGAGGTGTTGACACATCACCTACTAGATAGTCTGGCGGCTGTTCAGCCGCTGCGTCGATATTTAGAAACCCAAGGCCTATCTGACGCAGCGGTGTTAGACGTGGGTTCAGGCGGGGGGTTGCCAGGTATTGTTTTAACGATCGCCTGCCCAGAGCTAAAGGTGACATGCGTTGATACCGTCTCCAAAAAGGCGGCGTTCATTCAACAGGCGGCCATTCAGTTGCCTCGCCAAGTCATGGGCGGGCGATTGGCCTCCCGCCACGCGCGCGTTGAGTCACTGGATACGCCTTTTGATGTTGTGTGTTCGAGGGCTTTTGCCTCTTTGCCCGATTTCACGCAATGGTCCAGCAAGGCATTGAAGCCGGGCGGCGCCTGGATGGCCATGAAGGGGCAAATGCCTGATGCAGAAATAGCGGCCTTGCCTGCGGGCATCGAAGTGTTTCACGTGGAACAATTGGCGGTTCCTTCTTTGGATGCCCAGCGCTGCATTGTTTGGCTGCGAGACCAGGCACCCCCAGGAATCGCGTAAACTTAAGCGTGCATTTCAGGTCCCAGTCAGCGGGGCTTATGTCTGACCATCAATAACATAGAGTGCCTCATGGCTAAAATTTTCTGCGTTGCGAACCAAAAGGGCGGCGTTGGCAAGACCACCACAACCGTTAACTTGGCGGCGGGATTGGCAAAAATAGGGCAACGTGTCCTCATGATCGACTTGGACCCGCAAGGGAACGCGACCATGGGCTCAAACCTGGATAAACGGGCCCTGCCGCATACGGTTTATGACGTGTTGTGGGGAGAGACTTCGCTAGCAGAAGCGCGCCAAAGGGCTGAGTCTTGCGGCTACGATGTCCTTGGCGCGAACCGCGAGCTTGCCGGTGCGGAGGTCGAGTTGGTGAGTTTGGAAAATCGTGAGCGACGGCTGAAAGATGCGATCGAAAGCGTTGATGCTGACTATGACTTCGTCCTCATCGATTGCCCGCCATCACTCAACATGCTGACCCTGAACGGGCTGTGCGCCGCCCACGGTGTTATCGTGCCGATGCAGTGCGAGTACTTTGCACTGGAGGGTCTCAGTGACTTGGTCAATACCATCAAACAAGTGCACGCCAACCTGAACCCGCAGTTACAACTCATTGGCCTGTTGCGGGTGATGTTTGACCCCAGAATTACTTTGCAACAGCAGGTGAGCGAACAAATTAAATCGCACTTTGGCAACAAGGTGTTTGAGGCCGTTATTCCCCGTAATGTGCGTTTAGCAGAGGCGCCAAGTTATGGGTTGCCAGGTGTTGTGTTTGACCCTTCCGCCAAAGGCTCGAAAGCGTTCATCGCATTTGCCGAAGAGATGGTGGCACGTATCGAAAACATGCGATGACCGAGGCAACAAGCGACGCACCTATACAAGTGGTCGTCTTACCCGGCTGGTTGAACTCTGAGCCAGAGCACTGGCAAAGCCACTGGATAAAGCAGCATGGCGCGACGCGTATTGAACAGCACGATTGGGTGTCACCGTTACGCGGTGATTGGGTTGCGGCACTTGAGAGCCAGCTCTTAGATTGTCGCGACGCGGCGGAGTCCCGAGGCAAGACTCCGCCACGCTTTGCCGTCGCGGCGCACAGTTTAGGCTGTCATCTCTTGGCCGCTTGGTTGGCGCACTCCCCGAATGCCGGGTGGGTAACCGCCGCACTGCTAGTGGCGCCTCCAGACCTGTCCCGGTCCGACTTGCCTCCCGCGGTTGCGTGGTGGGCCCCAGCAATCAAGCAACCCATGCCCGCGCGATTACAGGCCGCGGCGGTCATGGTCGGCAGCGATAATGACCCCTTTTCGAGCTGGTCAGCGACTCAAGCATTGGCGACACAGTGGGGTGTCGAGTCGATACTGATGCCTGGCGCTGGCCACGTCAATGCGGCCTCCGGCTTGGGGGATTGGCCGAGCGGTTGGCAACAATTACAACAGTTGATTCATCAAGAAAGCATTGCACATGGCAATTAAAAAACCCAAAGGCCTTGGCCGCGGTCTCGAAGCGTTATTGGGCCCCAGTGTCACTAATGACGGGAGCGACAGCGACTCGCTGCCCAACACCATCGCGCTTTCACAATTGCGTGCGGGCGTTTACCAACCACGTAAACACATGGATGAAGGTGCACTGTATGAGCTTGCGGAAAGCATCAAGTCGCAGGGTGTGATGCAACCCATTCTGGTGCGACCTGTTGATGCCGATGGGCGATACCAACCGCTCACGGGCCGCCCAACCGCGACACAACATTACGAGATTATTGCCGGCGAGCGCCGCTCACGAGCGGCCAAGTTAGCCGGGCTGGAGGCGGTACCGGTCTTGATCCGTGACGTTGCTGATGACCAAGCGGCGGCGATGGCGCTGATCGAAAACATGCAGCGGGAGGACTTAAATCCGCTCGAGGAAGCGCAGGGTTTACAGCGACTCATTCGTGAGTTTGGTTTGACGCACGAGGACGCTGCGCAGGCCGTGGGTCGCTCACGAAGCGCCGCCAGTAACTTGCTGCGGCTGTTGAATTTGGCCGATCAAGTTCAAACCATGCTCACGGCGGGAGACCTCGACATGGGTCATGCGCGAGCGCTGTTGTCCCTTGATAAAACGACCCAAATATCAGCGGCTAATCAAATTGTTGGGAAGAAGATGTCGGTGCGCGAGGCCGAGTCGCTGGTTAAGAAACTTGCTGCTGAATTTAATTTAACGGCAGTCAAGCCAAAGGCCGAAAAGTCCCGTGACACCAAACGTATCGAGGAGCAACTGTCTGATTTGTTAGCTGCCGAGGTCGAGGTCCGTATCAAGAAGCGTGTTAAGCGCAATGGGCGGACCGAGGAGATGGGCGAAATCGCCATCGCATTCGGGTCTTTGCCTGAACTCAATGGCCTAATCGACCGCTTACGCGGTGCGCCAGACGCCGTTTAACTTCGCGGATTAGCCCTGGTAAGTGAAAATCTTTCCCGGATTCATGATGTTATGCGGGTCCAGCGCTTGCTTGATTGCCCGCATCATATCCACGGCCGCGTCGCCGGCCTCCGCGCGCAAAAAGTCCATTTTGTGCAAGCCGATGCCGTGTTCGCCAGTACACGTGCCGCCCAGGCGCAGTGCGCGGGCAACCAGCCACTCGTTCAATTGCTCAGCTGTTGCGCGCTCTTCAGGGTCATCGGGGTTGATGAGGTAGCCAAAGTGGAAGTTTCCATCGCCCACGTGACCCAACAAGAAGTAGGGAATTCCTGAGGCATCGGCCTCCTTTACGGAGTCGAGTAAACAGTTAGCCAATTGGCTAATGGGCACACACGTATCAGTTGAGATGGCGCGGCAGCCGGGTCGTGATTGGATTGCAGCGAAGTAAGCGTTGTGGCGTGCCGTCCATAGTTTGGTTCGCGCCTCTGGCGTGGTGGCCCACTCAAAAGCCTGCCCGCCCATGTCATCTGCCAGCGCCTGTACCACCTCGGCTTGTTCTTTCACACTGGCCGGCGAACCGTGAAACTCCATGAGTAGCATCGGCTCTTCGCGCAAAGTCAGTTGCGCATGCTTATTGACCATGGCAACTGATTTCCGGTCCAAAAATTCGCAGCGGGCGATCGGCACCCCCATCTGGATGATTTGAATCGTTGTTTGAACCGCTGCCTCAATGCTTGGAAAAGAGCATACCGCGGCGGAAACGGCCTCAGGCAAGGGATACAGCTTGAGTGTGACCTCGGTGATGACCCCCAGGGTTCCCTCGCTCCCTACCATCAACCGGGTCAGGTCGTAACCAGCGCTGGACTTCTTGGCACGGGTACCGGTACGAATGACGTCACCGTTGGCAGTGACGACCTCCAGAGCCAGAACGTTTTCGCGCATGGTGCCGTAACGCACGGCGTTTGTACCACTGGCCCGAGTCGCGGCCATACCCCCAATACTGGCATCTGCGCCCGGATCGATTGGGAAAAACAAACCATGATCTTTCACGGCTGCATTCACCGCCATGCGGGTCACGCCCGGCTGTACGGTTACCGTTAAGTCCTCAGCGTTGATCTCAAGGACCTGGTTCATGCGTGACACATCAACACTGATGCCACCCTGTACCGCGAGGAGGTGGCCCTCAAGGGAGCTACCAACGCCAAACGGAATCACTGGGACGTGAACGGCCGCCGCCAGTCGAACCGCGTCTTGCACGTCCTTCGTGGATTCAGCAAAAACGACGCCCGCCGGTGGTGGCACGTGGGTGAATGCAGACTCATCGCGCCCGTGTTGTTCGCGCACGGCCATTGCTTGGCTAAATTGCTTACCGAATCGATCGGCCAACGCCGCCAAGAGGCTGTCAGGGGTGTTTCGAAGCGTGACGGCAGGGATAGGTGCATTCATGGTGTATCTCCGTTGATCGTCGCATTATCGGGGCTTAATGGCGACCCATGCAATCGCGCAGGTGAATCGGCCATAATCGACGCAGATTCAGCAAATTTGAGAGAGCTCATGGGTAATCGACTCACACAAATCGCCACGCGCACGGGTGATGGCGGCACCACCGGACTGGGTGACAACCAGCGGGTCTCTAAAAATAGCCTGCGTGTGCATGCCATGGGCGATGTTGATGAGCTGAACTCAAACATCGGCGTATTGCTGTGTGAGGCGATGCCAGCCGATGTCAGAGAGCTCTTGGTTGAGGTGCAGCATCAGTTGTTTAACTTGGGCGGCGAGTTGTCAATCCCCGGTTTCGAGTTGTTGAAGCCCGAAGCGGTGTTGGCGCTGGACGATGCATTGGCGCACTTCAACGCCCAGTTACCAAAACTGGCCGAATTCATCCTACCCGCTGGTACGCGTGCCGCAAGTCAAGCCCATGTATGTCGCACGGTTGCGAGACGCGCGGAGCGCATGGTGGTGGCATTGAATGAGCAAGAGAAGCTTAATGAAGCACCACGTCAATACCTCAACCGACTCAGTGATCTGATGTTCGTATTAGCGCGGGTCTTGAACCGCGTCGACGGCGGCGATGATGTTTACTGGAAAAGTGAACGCCTGTCGCGCGGAGACGCTTGATGTCACGCGTGGTTGTCTATCCCGTGGCTGTCTGCTTTGGTGACTGCGACCCCGCGGGCATTGTGTTTTTCCCCAACTTTTCCCGTTGGATGGATGCCGCCTCATTGAACTTTTTTGTCGCGTGTGGAATTCCGGTGTGGCGCGAACTCGTCAAAACGCATGGCATCATCGGCACGCCGTTGCTTGAGATCAACACCAAGTTTTTCAAGCCGGCGACTTACGGTGAAACCATCGAGGTGCACACCAGCATTGATGAATGGCAAAACAAGACCTTTCGACAGCGCCATGTGGTGAAGCTCGGTGATGTGGTGTTGTGCGAGGGAACCGAGGTGCGTGCGTTTTGCATCAAAGACCCCGAGCAACCGGGGCGCATCAAGGCCATTCCCGTGCCTGATTTCATTCGCGAGGCTTGCGCGTAA
>OCVQ010000094.1_pt1 | contig 75410 bp, 72 predicted proteins | sample 1539061 | NCBI WGS metagenome assembly OCVQ01 (sample SAMEA3355526, study PRJEB22509) | marine metagenome | biome: marine; feature: river plume; material: water | place: USA | collected 2010-08-08 | depth 0.5 m | reverse complement strand
TAATCCATTACTGAACCAATTAACCCTACCTTAGAAGTAAGCTCAGCATTATGAATAGCATCTAATCCGTGTAAATTACTAGCTTTCATATTGTGATTCAAACCAAGCGTGTGACCAATTTCGTGTAAGATCAAATAATGAATAAACTCTTTAATAATCTTACTATCTTCCAATTTGGTTCCATCGATGTATTCAAGAACCATTCCCGCAAAATTATTGTTAATTGCTGCTACTTGTGACATTTTACAACCTTCGTGACTGCAAGCACTGAATTCAACCATTTGTCCAGAACCTTTTGGCGCTTCATAGAATTCTTCGTGATTTAAATTGCCTAATACTGATCTATATTCAAACATAATATCAGCACCAAGAATCTCTCCCGTTCGTGGATTTACAAAGCTAGGTCCGTACCCACCAAATGGAGGCTGTGGAGAAGCTGTCCAACGCAACACATTATAACGAATATCACCTGCGTCCCAAGTTGCATCATCCGGTTGTTGTTTTACTACAATGGCATTTTTAAATCCTGCTTTCTCAAAAGCAATGTTCCATTGCTCAGCTCCTGATTTTATAATAGGACGAAGATTTTCAGGAGTTGTTTTTTCCATCCACCAAACGATTGGTTCAACAGGTTCGGACAAAGCTGCGCTTGGATCCTTTTTGACTAAATTCCATTTATGCACTAAATCGCGATAATTAGCATTCTTGGCAGCCGTCATATCAGTGACATTTGTCGTGAAATAACCTACTCGAGGATCGTCATATACCGGTTTAAAATCGTTATCCGGCATTTGAATTAAACTGTGATAAACAGTTATACTTACGTTTCGTGCGTCTGTAATTGCTCTTGATCCAGGATTTAAAACTGACGGCTTTGAATAAACATATTCAATTGCTAAATCTGTATTTTCGGGATAACTTTTTATTCGGTTAACCTTAGTTTTATCTTTATCTAAATTTCCCAACGAAAAACCAGTAGGATCAGCTCCTGGATGACTTGCCGGTTTAACTTGAGATAAAGTTTCGGTTAAAAACAAATCACCTGCATCAATTAAAAAAGCTGTATTATCAGCATTAGTCGCTTCCATTTTCACGCTGGCAATTGTTGCATTCGGCATGTTCGCTTCAGCTGCCTTTGACAAGGCATTTGAAGGATCAAAATAAGAGGATGTATTCTGTAATACAAATTCAATTTTATTGAAATAGCGGACAACTTTAAATACTTTAGAATCTCTATACCCACCTGTGAAACCGCCTGCTTCAACTGCACCGTTATCAACTTGACTGAAATAGATGAATTCTTTACCTATTTGGTCTTCTTTGATTACCATTTTAATTGTACCATCGACTGTGTCTTGGTATATTGTAAACAAACCTTCGAATTTTCGACTTCGTTTGGTTACTTCACCGATTTTTTTCAATTCATCCTTTGGAGTTTCCTTTTCAGGTGCAGTCTTGCCTTTTTTCTGTGCATAAACAGTTTGTTGCATTGCAGAAAAAATAAGAGCTAAAGAGACTTGAGCAATAATTATAGATTTCATATTTCAGTATTAATTTTCAAAAATTGAAACATAAACATACTCATTTTTGAGTTAACAAATTTTGTAAAGTTCAGCAAAAGAAAAGCGACAGTTGGAATCCAACTGCCGCTTCACGAACGTGGTTAGTGTTCTTTTAATTAATGTTTACTGACTTTGTACGAGCAGTTTCATTTAAAATATAATAAGATCTCCCTCCTATTGTCTGAGGATCATAATTTATACCAACTATTTGCACAAATCCAGAACCAGCGCCTAATCCACTTAATTCCGATGCACTAAATGTATACGAACTAGCACCCCCACCTATAATTTTCATTGCATTACCATTTGGACCGTATACGGAAAAATAAATTGAATCTGCATTAACCGCTGAACCACAATTCAATGTATATCCAGAACTCATTGTCACATCACTTGATGAAATTTCAGTTACCGTTGGAAACCCAACCGATGTACTAGCATTAAATGAAGGCCAAGCGGCCCCAGTTCCAGACCAGTTTTGAGTTGAACCAAATGAAAGACCAGTTGGATTACTTTGTCCTGGTGTATAAATGTATGAGTTATTTGTTTGGGCACTTAAATTATTTCCGTCTAAACTCACTGTTCCCGCGGTCATAAAGTTTGCACCTCCATCTTCACTAAAAACAGCTACAGCTGTTCCTATTTCTGTATTTATTGGCCCAATTGGAGTCGAAGTTGTGGAGATGGTCTTTATTCCCACTAATGTTGCAAATGTACCTGTATAGGAAGGTGTATATCCAGAAGGGGGCGCTGTTGTCGATGCCGTTGCCGTTTCACATGAACCATCATCTGAAGTAGCAGCTGCATTATAATTTGAAGCTAAAGGATCTGTGCACCCTTCTTTTTTGCAAGAAGAAAATGTTCCGATTGAAACTAGTGTAATTGCGTTGATAATAAATAATCGTTTAAGTGTCATAACTTTCATTTTAATTGTTTTGACAAAGGTCATACAATGGAGTAAATTAGACAATACGGCAAATAGCGTATATTAATCCTCAACCAACTCAATTTCCATTTTACTCTTTAGCTTAATTATCATTTTTTTTACGTGGAAGAAGTAATCATTTCGCGCCTTTTCATTGTTGGAACTGATTATACTAGAATTTGCCATCTGCTTATTAAGAACATTCATGGTGTCTTCAAAATACACTTTATCATTCGTATGGATGTAATTTAGAAGGTTGTGTGTAATGTATAATCCTCTGTGATCATCCGTTTTGTATACAGTGGTTCCATTTCCATTCAACGTTTCATTGTGAAACATCGTAAAATCGTTTCCAGAAGCCGGCGGTTGAATTCCAAAGGTAAATTTCTTACCTATCGCAGCCTGATTCTCAAGGTGATCGACAAATCTTAAAAGCAATTCTAATAAATAAACGGCATAGCTGGGATCTTTAAACTGGTGTGCATTGAAATAATAATAAATCTCACGCGCAAATCCACGTAAAAAAGAACCATCATAAATTTCCTTTGACGGGATAGAATTATAAATTCTTAAAACTTCCTGCCCGATAGCAAAGGTTTCTTCAGGTAACTTTTGATACTCAAATTGCTTTCCTTGAAATTCTTCCATTTGAAGGTGAGTTTTCCCCCAGAACCAAAGCTTGAATCTTACTAAATGAGGGAAATTCAATAGCTGTAGCATCGGACTATTATTTATAGTAATAATTAATTCTGGATTTTTTTGAGCTTTAATTAACTTCAGCCTATCGTGCATCTTAGATAAATATTCCGTCATATTAAATTCATACATCTCTAAAGGTTGGAAGTCAAAGACAACAGTGTTTTTTTTGATTTCAAACAAAGCATCCAACGAAATACCAAAGTGCTTGGACAATTTTTCTAATTCAAAAATGGTCAATTGTGTTTCGCCACGATATCTTCTGTAAACAGCATCTGGGCTAATGCTTAATAATTCGCCAACAATATTGCCTAAGGAGTCTTGACCTTCGGTTAAACTTTTAATTATTTCAAAAATTCTAGTTTGATGATCAACTCTCATAATTATTCAGTTTACGTGATAAGTGTCTAAATATAAGAAGTTCAAATTAAAGATTGTTTCAAAATTATACGCACAAAAAAAGGCCGATTAACTACTTAATCGACCTTTTGAAATTTTAACCTTAGTTTGCCGCCTTCGTAGCCGCTTCATCCATGTCAAATTGAAGAACAGGCCCTTCTATTGGTTCGGCACTTGTTTCAACAAATGTGTTGTTCCAGTTCACCTTCATAGTTGCAAATTGCATATCAGCAATTTTTCCTGGAATATGAAACACCGCCTTAAAATCAATCGACTCATTTTTTTTCAAAATTTCGATATCTGCTTTTTTATCATCGTTTGCGAACGTAATTTGTTCGGTCGATTTATTTTTGTTTGTTGTAACTGATAAGCTTGATGCATCCACTAAACCAATTCCATCTCCAATATAAGTGCATTCAAATACAGCAGAAGCTTCTTTTGTTGTGGCGTCGTATTTTTTCAATTGAACCTTAAAATTTCCAGCAGTAAAATTATTCATCGAAGCAGGTAATTGAAATTGATCAGCTGCAGTAACATCACCATTAAGCGGTATTTTGTACAATCCCTTTACTTCCAATTTAAATCCCTTTTGCAAGTAATTTCCATCTCCTTTAACTAAAAGGGTTTTTGTTTTTTTATCACCAGGACTCAAAATAAAAGATTTAACTGATGGATTTGACTTTCCAAATTCATACACAAATTCTGACTCTTTAGAATCGTACATGACTAAATCCGTTGAAGTATTTTCAACTGTAAATGCCATTTTACAATGATCTGCTTGTGCAATTGCATTTTTTGATGATAAGTTTACATCTTCAACTTCAATGTCTGCAGGCGAAAAATAAGCAACTTTTTCATAACCACTTACTTCCTGTGCAAACAAGGAAGTCGAAGCTAATCCCATTAAAAATAATAATTGTGTAGCGTTTTTCATGATTTTTAGGTTTTTGTGTTTATAATAATTCAACTTTGTCGTTCAAATGAACCTCTCCCTCTTCTATTAATTTACAGGTCACCCCCCCTCGCCAATCTTTCTCCAGAATTTGTGTTAATCCTTCAAATTGCTGATCCATACGGTTACAAGGTTCAAGTTCTCCTGTTATCTCAACTAATGCAGTTCCGATCCTTAATTTTTGTCCTGTTTTATCTTTTAAATCAAGCCCTTCAATTAGAATATTAGCTCTGCGGGTCGTCCAAGGGATTTCTTGCCCTAGCTCTATACAAGTAGAATGCCAATTTTCCTTTGTCATAATTGTCACTTGCCGCTTACCTTGCTTTTTACCTCTGCTATCTTGGCCTACACCATTTTCAAAAGAAATGACAACATTTTCGTGTTCATCCATCTGAGCTTTGGTTTTTTTGCGTGTTGCGATACCGATTATTCTCCCCATAAATATTATTTCTTAGCAATTCCTATCACAATATACCTCTTACTTTTGGGTATAAAAAGTTTAAACACTTTATCTATCTTCCCTAAAAATCTTCTTTGACCTTCAGTTCTTCCAAATGCAGCAAAAAAGCCAAGGGTAATAAATTCAATTGAAGAGAACCTATTGAGAAGAACTTCGATATCTTTGTATTTCAGGTAATTCCATCTGCCGCCCCACTTCACAAAATACTTTCGCATAAAGCGATGAATGAAAGAAGATGTCATATTTTCTGCAAATAAAAGCACTCCACCAGGTTTTAGAGAATCATAAATTTCATCGATTACGCGCTGTTTGATATTCTCGTACTTCTCAGATTCAATACCACCTAAAATTGACTTAAATGCGACAACGTCAAATTCATTTTTCAGGCCTATTTCTGTCGCATCTATTGAGGCATAAACCACTTTATCACTGCACTCATATTTATCGTGAATTGGTTTTGCCTGATCTACAGGTAAATTATAGTCAGAACAAACAACGCGATTACCATTCAATGCAAGCCACAGGGAAAGCCCCCCTCTTCTTGCTCCTAGTTCCAAACAAGAGTAATTCTTATTTTTAATTGGATACTTATCCTCCCAAAAGCGCAAAACTTGACTCCAATTTACGGTGTCCCACTCAATTATATCTTTTAAAAGCTCCTTGGTCATTGAATTTAACTACTCGCGACTTTAACAATAAACAAGAAAAATACTAAAAAGAATGCAAATTGTACATATCACAAGCGTTTCTGTAGTAGTAAAAATAAAATTGCTCCTATGAAATACATCATTACATCAATCATATCACTGGTATACTCACCTGCTCGTGGACTGTAAAACGGAAGGTAGATTTCAAAATACAAAGCAATAATTGAAGTTTGAAAAAAAAGTAGAAATGGTTGAATTGTTAGTTTCTTGTCTCCTTTTATAAATCGAGCAAAAATCAATGCGAACAGCGCCATAGCTGGAATAAACAATAAATCTGTTAGATGATACCGAACAAAATCTGGCGCATTTGGAAAAACAATACGTATAAAACGTACAATGAAATAAAAAAACATTATTCCAAGGAAGTAGATATAAATGCGATACTTAGCCATTGGGAGATGCGGCCATCCAGGCAAATAACGATGCTATTCCAATAAAAATTACGCTAATGGTATATAGAATTTTGTACAACCATCTTAAGAGAAAAAAGCGCGAATTCTTCCATTTATCAATAAAAACATCTGTTTTTGAAAGCGGTTTATTTTGCCTTACTTCTTCACGAACACGCTCACGTTCTTCCTCAATTTTTACTGGAGAAATTAGTGTACCACATGAAGCACAGTTATCAAGGTCTGAATTCCAAGTAGAACAATTCGGACATTTGCGTTCAACAGCCATTAAAATTGATTTTTTATCCATTGTAAATATATCAAGATTCATGGACAAATAAAAAACGGCCTGAAATTCAGACCGTTTTGATTGGTTTCCACTAAAACTAAAACTGCACTATATGAAACCTATTACTCTAAGACTAATAACTAATGAAAAGTTACTACCATTCCCAATCATTGTGGTAATACTCTCCATCACCTTCCATTTTTCCGCGTTCTCGGTACTTATGGTAATCTTCATCTTCCAATCTTAATTGATCTAAAACAATAACTTGATTCCCAATTTTCACCTTTCCATTTTCAGGGACCTCGATAATTATTTCCACTCCTTGATCTCTCAATTTGTCCTTTCTTGGAAACCTAAACTTGGTATCTATCAAAAGTGAATCACCACTTAAGTTGGCGCTATGACGAATATTTTCACTTTTTATTAATGCTGTTTTATTTGAGTAGCTGCGCGCTTGAAAATTCTGTCTCACATGAAAAAGTGAGTCTGATGAACGAACATACTTAAATTGAATATGGTCCATGATAATAAACTTGTCGTTCATTTCCCAAAAACCATCGTTGTCACTTTTTACTTTAAATCCATCCTTTGACGAAGACTCTTCAAATTGCGGAATAACTATTAACTCCATTGACTGCACTGAACCTACGATTCGCTCACCCTCACCTTGTGAGAAAAAGTCTCTTCCAGTTCGAGCACCTACAACTCCACAAATAATTCCACCTGTTATTCCAATTAAAAACAAGCCTAACAAACTGAGTTTTGCCCATTTATTGTAGAGTCTAAAAATTAACATCGACCCAATCAAAAGAGCAAAAAGAATTATACTCGAAGTTCCGGTAAATGCGCCCCACCAAAATAAATTATAATCAGACGCATTTGATAAAATCAGTTCTCCAAATTCCGCAGCTGAAAGAAATCCGTATTCACCTTGAACTGGAATCATTTCAGTGTTTCCAATTCCAAAAATGATAAATACAACCAGGAATAGAAGTCCAAAGAATACGAATCCTAATCCGAAAAACACCGATATAAATCTGGCTCCTCGGGAAACAGTATTTGAATATCCATCTCCTTTGCGAATTTTATCCGCAAACTTTTTCGAACCGTTTTTCAATCGATCTGCGGCATGTTCGACTTCTTCTCGCATCGTTTCTACCGTAATAGGCTTTCCTTTCATTCTTAAACGATCAATCGTTGTTTTTGCCTTAGGGACGATTATCCACATGATTAAATAAACTGGAAATCCAAATCCTGCGAACAAGAAAACGACAACAAACAAAGCACGAATGAATACAACATCAATCTTAAAGAAATTAGCTATACCAGAACAAACTCCAGCAATTACTGCATTGTCAACATCTCTGTATAGGCGTTTATCCGTAGATCCATTCGAAGTGTTTTGGTCACTTTTCGTGTTCGAATTATAGTTCGAATCATCCTCAGAATCTTCAATGAAATCTTCAGGATTACCAAGTGCAGAAAGAATTTGTTTAATATCCTCTAATTCAATTACGGTTTTAGAATCGCTTAATTTAGAAGATGAAAGTTCAGCAATTCTTAACTCGACATCTTCGATGATTTCTTGGCTTCCTTCTTCATTCTTCAAACTTTTTCCAAGTCGATCCAAATAATCTTGCAACAACTCGTAAGCATCTTCTTCTATCAAGAAGTTGATCCCTTTTATGTTAACTGATACTGTCTTTTTCATTTTGAATTGTTTTTGGTGATTTTAGTAACAGCTGTGTTTAATTCTCCCCAAGTGCTGTTTAGTTCTTCAAGGAATGCGCTACCCATTTTCGTTAGCGAATAATATTTACGTGGAGGCCCTGATGATGATTCCTCCCAGCGATAAGTTAATAATTCTGCATTTTTCAATCGAGTTAAAAGCGGATAAAGTGTTCCCTCAACGACTATCAACTTTGCATCTTTCAATGTGTCAATTATGTCAGAAGGATATGCCTCTTTCTTTTCCAAGATTGATAAAATACAGAACTCTAAAATTCCTTTTCGCATCTGTGCTTTGGTATTTTCTAATTTCATATCTCGTTCAATTTAATTTCATTATTACTTTTTATCAAAATCTAAAAAGTCATTCCGGAAGTTGACAATTTTTGATTCATTGTTATTTCTATAAGTAACAATACAATACAAAGATATATGTTTTAAACTGTATTATGCAATACATAGTACTAAAATAATTTCATTTAACCTCTCAAAAAACCCTGTAACACCTATTTAAAATAGGTTTTTTAGATTTAAAAAAATTATATATTTTTTGTTTTTCTCAAGAATTTGCGCAGCGAAGCGCTAAAAGCAGGTGATTTATTTTCAGAATGAAGAACTATTACCTCTAATATTTCCTCTTTTAATTCGGGATATTGATGTACAAATTTGGTCAACACCTGAATGGAATAAACTTGAACCGCAACCTTATTTTCAAAATCTTGAATGAATGAGATAAGAAGATCGATAAAATCAGATTCTTTATAATCGGTTAATTCTAAAGAATCAATCACTCCAATCAAATTTCCGCGAACTGATGGGTTTTTATTAATGAACAACTCATCTACTATTCTCTTATAGAACAACTGAATTGATTCTGGATTCCCTTTGGCCAGATGCGCTAAAATCCAAGAGGCGTACTCTGGGATAGGATACTCCTCTTTTTCATTAATCAGTTGGACTAAGTCCTTTATTTCTTTTGGATTTGCTCTAAAATAGTTTTGAAAACTTGGGAAGTTTCGTTCATTTCGAATTTCTAATACTTTGGAACGAAGATCCATTTTATTGATTTAATATCCACGCGAATATTAATGGAGCCACAATCGTTGCATCCGATTCAACAATAAATTTAGGAGTGTTAATATCCAATTTACCCCATGTGATTTTTTCGTTTGGAACAGCTCCTGAATATGAACCGTAGCTAGTTGTCGAATCAGAAATCTGACAGAAATAACTCCAAAATGGTGTGTCAGTTCTTTCCATATCCTGATATAACATTGGTACAACGCAGATTGGGAAATCTCCTGCAATTCCTCCTCCGATTTGGAAGAAACCAATTCCTTTATCTTCAGCAGTCTCTGTATAGTAATCCGCTAACCACATCATGTATTCAATTCCAGACTTCATTGTTGAAGCTTTCAATTCTCCTTTCAAGCAATATGAAGCAAAAATGTTTCCCATTGTAGAATCTTCCCATCCTGGAACGATAATCGGTAAATTTTTCTCAGCCGCTGCTAACATCCAAGAGTTCTTTGGATCAATTTCGTAATATTGTTCCAATACTCCAGAACGAATCAATTTGTACATGAATTCGTGCGGAAAATATCTTTCTCCTTTGTCTTCAGCGTCTTTCCATATTTCAAAAACGTGTTTCTGTAAACGACGGAATGCTTCTTCTTCAGGAATACAAGTATCTGTAACACGGTTCAAACCTCTTTCCAATAAATCCCATTCATCTTGACCAGTTAAGTCACGGTAATGAGGAACTCGTTCGTAGCTGTTGTGTGCTACAAGGTTCATTAAATCCTCTTCTAAATTCGCTCCAGTACAAGAAATCACATGCACTTTGTTTTGACGAATCATTTCTGCGAAAGAGATTCCCAATTCGGCAGTACTCATTGCACCGGCCAACGAAACCAACATTTTTTTCCCTTCCGCAAGGTGTTTTTCATATCCTTTTGCAGCATCCACCAATGCAGCGGCGTTAAAGTGTAAAAAGTTTTTCTCGATGAACGATCTAATTTCTGCCATTATAAGTCAAATTTGTAAGCGATTAATTTATAGTAAAGTTTTGATGCCATGAAGTCTGGTCCAGAGAACCCTTCGATTGGAGCTAACTCCACGATATCGAATCCGACAACATTGCATTTTTTGTACACCATTTTCAAAAGATCTAATGTTTCATTCCAAAACAATCCACCTGGTTCAGGCGTACCAGTGGAAGGCATTATTGACGGGTCAAATGCATCTAAATCAATTGTAATATACACATCTCCCTCCAAACGGGCAAGAACATCTTCTTTCCAATTTGGGTTAGAACGAATGGCATATGACGTAAAAAAATTCTCTTTCTTAACGAAAGGTAATTCCACTGTATCCATACTTCTAATTCCTACTTGAACGGCTTTAGATTCTCTTGCTACCTCGTGCATCGCACAAGCGTGATTACAAGGGGTACCTAAATACTCTGGACGTAAATCTGAGTGCGCATCCAATTGTAGTACATTTAAATTAGGATATTTCCTACGAAAAGCGCGCATTGAGCCAATGCTCACAGAGTGTTCTCCACCCAACATTGAAACAAACTTTCCGTCTTGTAAGTATTTTGAAATAGCTTGATCAACAGCTTCCACCATTGCTTCAGCAGAAGAATCTTCCGTTACAGCAGGGGCAAGGAAAATTCCATTTTTATAAACTTCCGTTCCTGTTTCAATATCATACAACTCCATGTTTTCAGCTGCGTCTAGAATAGCGTCAGGACCTTTGTCTGCTCCTTTTCCATATGTACTTGTTCCATCATAAGGAACAGGCACTAAAACTACCTTAGAAGATGCGTATTGTGCATTTTCTTCAGGAATACCTCCAAATGTTTTCATTCGTATCCTAAAATATTAAGCATGTCATTGCTTGTTTGTTCTTTTCGATAGACATGGTGAACTATTTGCCCATCTTCATTTTTATCAATTAAGATATGTTTTGGAGAAGGAATCAAGCAGTGTTTAATCCCACCATAACCTGAAATTGATTCCTGGTACGCTCCACAGTTGAAAAATCCAACAAATAATTCTTTGTTTCTTTTAAATTCTGGCAAGTAAATCGCGTTGATGTGCTGCTCCGAATTGTAGTAATCGTCACTATCACATGTCAATCCACCCAAGAAAACACGCTCGTATCTGTCTTCCCATCTATTGATAGGCAACATGATGAATCGCTTGTTGATTGCCCATGTATCTGGTAATGTAGTCATAAACGACCCATTAATCATATTCCAATTTTCTCTATCGTTTTGTTTCTTTTGATCCAAAATAGAAAAGACCATTCCACCTGATTCAGCTACAGTAAACGATCCGAATTCAGTAAAAATATCTGGATGAGAAGCATCGACGCTATCTGCACCCGATTTTATTTGTGCGATTATTTCACGCACCATATACTCGTAATCATAATCAAAGGCCAATGAGTTTTTGACAGGAAATCCACCACCAACATTTAAATATTTGATGTTTGCCTCAGCTTTAATTAAATCGGTATAAACCGTGATGAATTTTCGCAACTCATTCCAGTAATAGGCATTATCTCTAATTCCAGTATTAACAAAAAAGTGCATCATGGAAAGTTTGAACTTTTTATGGTCTTTTATTTTCCATTTAAAAAAGGATACAACATCCTTATACCCTATTCCCAAACGAGATGTGTAAAATTCAAATTTTGGATCTTCCTCAGAAGCAATTCGAATTCCAATTTCTAGTTTTGTTTCAATGATTTCATCCAGCAACTCAAATTCCCGAAAATTATCAATGATAGGAATGATTCTATCAAATCCAAGCTCTATTAACTGAGCAATTTTTTGAATATAAAGTTCTGTTTTATATCCATTACAAATAACGTATATGTCGTCTTTAAGTAATTTCTTTTTGTACAAGGCGATTACGATGTCAATATCGAAAGCAGAAGAAGTTTCAATATTTGTGTCGTGTTTTGCGCACTCTTCTAAAACAAAACTGAAGTGAGAGCTTTTAGTACAATAACAATAACGGTAACGTCCTTGGTAATGTAAATCTTCTATACCAGTATTAAACCAGTCGCGGCACTTTTCTATTTGCTGACCAATAGCCGGTAAATATGTAAACCGAAATGGGGTTTTATACTTTTCGATTAGCTCCATCATGTCTAATCCACGAAAAAATAAATTCCCCTTTTCTACATTAAATTCCTCTTGTGGAAAATCAAATGTTTGTTCAATTAGATCTCTATACTTATTCTTCATCTAAATCATCGTCTGCTTCGATGTCACCATCTATAGTGTCATCATCATCTACATCATCGTCGTCATCGTCGTCATCCAAATCTTCTGAAGACCCTGCTTTGCCCGCAATGATACTTGATCTAGGGATTAAATAATGAGTTTCATCTGTTTTATAGATTACTCCTTCTGAAATTTCACCTTTAAAAGGGAAACTGGTACGTTCCAATTCACCATCTGAATAAGCCGCGTAAATGTCCTCCTGTGTGGAATCATCAAACTTCGCGAAATCTTTAATAACCCTGTTCATGTTATGATTTATTTTCTACAAATGTTGTTTAAAAAAGGGATTTGCGATAAATGTTTTGTGAAATTAAGTGAAAAAAATTAAATAATGTATATTTGACAGATAAAAACACTAAAAATGGACGATATAGATAGAAAAATCCTTGAAATTCTCCAAGAAGATTCAATGAAAACAGCCAAAGAAATGGCCTCAAAGTTATCCTTAACGACCACTCCCATCTACGAACGGATAAAAAAACTTCAAACTTCGGGAGTAATTAAAAAATATGTTGCGCTTTTAGATGCCGATTTATTAAACAAAAATCTCGTCGTTTTCATGAATATCACTATTAAAGATCATCAAGCAGAAAAACGAAATGAATTCGTGAAAAAGATGGAAGCTTTAGAGCCTGTTCGAGAATTTTATCACACCTCTGGGAATTTTGACTTCCTTGTTAAAGTTCGCTTTTCAACTATTAAGGAGTATAGAGATTTTCTATTAAACGATGTAGCACTTTTTCGAAATATTGGAAATATTGACAGTCAAATTGTTTTAGAGGAAATTAAATATTCGACAAGAATTATAATTTAATTCAACTTGTTCACTTGATCCAAGTCTTAATCAATTATAAACCTTGTTACGCTTGACTGAGCATCGTTTTTCACCAACAATAAGTATATACCTTTCTCCATTTTCGAAGTGTCAATAGCAAAGACTAATTCATTGATTTCAATCGACATCAACTCTTCTCCTTGAGCATCCAAAACCAAAGCAGAATTCATTTGAACTGGCAATTCAACATTTAACAATTCTGAGGTTGGATTAGGAAATAATTTGATCGGCAAATCAATTTCTTCTAATCCAAGTGCGATATAATCTCCACATATTTCACCATTGATGTTACTATAAATTAAATTAGAGGTAAGCGGTGACACAGAAGGACCATATCCTTGTGTTTTCTTATATGTGATGCCTTTAGAAGTTTGATAATCTTCAAATTCTAAAGCAGACATAAAACCATCGTAGGCAGTCATGCAATTACACTCATCACAATACACATTAAAAGCACCAATTTTTCTTATCCTACCTCTCATTCCGCAATCGTCAATTGAATCTGCAAAATAAATGTCAGTCGAATTTGCCGCCATTCCGCTTGGTTGCTCTATAACATTGTCACCTTTCTTATATTTAATAGGCGATTGATACGAAATGGTGTAAGCTGATGGATAACTCCCCATTCCTGCGGGCAATTGTAACAACTGTTCATCGTAATCAAAAAATATAAACACTGAATCAACTGTTTCGATTCTATCCGTAATTACATATCTTGAGTAAATTGTAGTTGAAGGTCCACCCTGCTGAAATGAATTATACCCAACATATTCCAAAGTATCTCCTGTATTCCAAGGAAAAGCTTCATCATAAGTCATTTGATATTCTCCGATTGTAGGATGCAATTGCCCTTTCAAAGACAAGCCTATTTCTGTTTGAGGAAAGTCATAACAACTTATAAATTGAATTAACCCAAGATTCTCTGCAAGTTTAATTTCAAAGTTATGCAAGGGAGAAACTAGCGGAGAGCCACTCAGATCATAATGCTTTATAACAAACGTTTTAACCATGTCAATTACGCCGAAAATATTTTCGGAACTGAGCATCGTATGTTTTATGTAATATTCGTTTGTTATATCTTGATAGAATAACGAAGAATCACCCAATAAAAGACTAAAGTCAAACGTTAACGGCTCCATTTGTCCATTACTAACATAAAGTTCACTTGACACTTCATTATAACCAATGTCTCTACCTAACCACGTGCTATCGATGACTGGTTGAAAACCTCCACCCCAACCTTCGCAAGATGTTCCAAGAACATCCACGGTTTGATTCGTCATTTTATAATATTGTTTGAAAACAACTGTATCTCCAATTATTTCTATCATCTGGGGATAAAAGAAATATTCGTTATCCAGTGCATCTTGCGTGTTCTGAAATCTTTTAGGATTATTTTCACTGAATGGCGAGTTGTTTTGAGCAAAGCTATTCGTGAAAGCACACAAAATAAGGAAAAGTAGTTTTGTTTTCATAAATATCGACTTAAATTCAAATGCAATAACGAACATTTTTAATCATTGGTTGAAAGCGCATAACCAATGATTTATCTTAAATAAAATTCAATCGAGATGATAAAGAGAAAGCAAGAGCTTTCGAAGACTGAAGCAAGAGCTTTAGCTCAATGCGTAAGGAAAGTCCGTACATTCTACACTTTAGTCGGGATGACAAAGAGAAAACGCCAGTTTTCGAAGACTGGAGCAAGAGCTTTAGCTTGAAGCGAAAGGAAAGTCCGTACATTCTAGACCTTTGGTCGGGATGACAGGACTTGAACCTGCGACTTCTCGCCCCCCAGACGAGTACTCTACCAACTGAGCTACATCCCGAAAAAAAAGGTCCTTACCAGAAAGTAAGAACCTTTTCAAATAATTTATGATGTATTAAGCTGTCACACCCATTACCTCGGCCATTTTAGCACCGATTTGAGCTGGAGAATCAACAACATGAATTCCACACTCTCTCATAATTCTTTTCTTTGCTTCAGCAGTATCATCATCTCCACCTACAATTGCACCTGCATGCCCCATTGTACGACCTTTCGGAGCAGTTTCTCCTGCGATAAATCCTACAACTGGTTTTCTTGAATTTTCTTTAATCCAACGTGCTGCTGTAGCCTCAAGATTGCCTCCAATTTCACCAATCATAACAATTCCTTCAGTTTCTGGATCATTCATCAATAACTCAACTGCTTCTTTAGTTGTCGTTCCAATGATTGGATCTCCACCGATCCCGATTGCTGTTGTAATTCCTAATCCTGCTTTCGCAACTTGATCAGCCGCTTCATATGTCAATGTTCCTGATTTAGAAACAATTCCAATTTTTCCTTTTTTGAAAACGAAGCCTGGCATGATACCAACTTTAGCTTCACCAGCAGTAATAACTCCTGGACAGTTCGGTCCAATTAAACGGCAATCGTATTGAGAGATATATTCTTTTGCTTTTACCATATCATTAACTGGAATACCTTCAGTAATACAAATGATTACTTTAATTCCTGCGTTTGCAGCTTCCATAATCGCGTCGGCAGCAAAAGCTGGCGGAACGAAAATAATAGAAGTATCAGCACCTTTTTGAGCAACAGCATCTGAAACTGTATTAAAAACCGGTCTATCCAAGTGAGTTGTACCGCCTTTTCCAGGAGTAACTCCACCTACTACATTTGTACCGTATTCAATCATTTGACCAGCGTGAAACGTTCCTTCACTTCCTGTAAACCCTTGAACAATTACTTTTGAATCTTTATTTACTAATACACTCATCGTTGTTGTTTTTTTCGAACTATTTAATCAATCGTTCCCAAAAGTAAAAAATTCTTGGTTTTAATTGAATAAGATTTTCATTTATTAATTACTAAATCTAATTTTCAATCTTAAAAAGATCAAAATAACCATCAGGAAGAACAAATTTAAAATAGTTAACAGTCGTTTTTTCTTCTAAAATTATCGACTCCTCTGCGCCTATAAATTCCTTACTAAACTCCTCCTTTGTAGTGATGAATATTGTCCCCTCCTTTTCTTCAATTTTGCTATTAGCCAGTGTTAGAGAGAACTTTGAATCACCAAATTCGTCGAATTCATCGAAAGAGTTATCATATTTCACATAAAGTTCATCTTTGTAATGAAACCCCTTATAAAGGGCAACAACGACTAATGACTCATATGGAAATCCACTATATTCATCAATACCCGTTGCTATAAGCAGGATGTATTGATTATCACCAATACGAAACTTTCCAAACGCATTCATTTGACAATTAGAAACTGCTAATTCAGAATCTTCTCCGAGCATCTTTAGCATCTTCTCTGTAATATCGGGATACAATACTGCGTTCTCAGCAAGTTGTGCTTTTGCTTGCTCGTCCTCAGTATATTGACTTTCTTCGTCGGCCATTACTCCTAAACTGGGTAATTCGTCAGGCGTGCTAAAAGGAAGTTTTATCTCCCGCGTTATTTCTTTAAAGAGATCAGTTTCTTCATTTTGAGAATATACAAGCATTCCCAGCATAACAGACCAAGCAATTAAAAATACCTTCATAGTAAGTTTTTAGTAAAATTATGCAGAAATATACAACAATAAAACACGGTTACTACCTTATTTTACCACCTCAACTTTCAATGTATAAACGATTATTGAATTTGCTGGAATATCTTCTAATTCATGCGTTCCATATCCCAAATGTGGAGGCGATACGATGTATGCTTCTCCACCTTCATTGAGCATTAACATTGTTTCCTTCCAGGCGGCAATTAAAACATCGACATCGAATTCAATTGGCTTTGTTTGCTTATCGAAAACCGTTCCATCAAGCAATTCGCCTTTATAAGTAAAAGAAACACGATCGCCATATTGAATTTTACGACCATCACCTTGTTTAATTATTTTATAATAAAGTCCAGATTCGGAGCGCTCGCATTGTTTTCCGTTCTCTTTTAAATAGGCTTCAATTTGCCTGTCAAACGCAGATTTATCATCTTCTGAATAAGTTGTACAAGCAGTTAAAATAAACAAAGTAAAAAGTGCTAATACAATTTTCATAAATCAACAGGAGTTAAGACATAACCCTCTTTTTCCAATAAACGAATAACACCGTTTGGTCCACCCAAGTGTCCAGCTCCAACTCCAATAAACGTATTTTGCTCTTTCACAAAGTTCTTAATTTGTGGAATCCAATTTAGATTTCTATTATCTAAAAATTTGCCTTGTTCTTCGCTAATCACTCCGCCTTCTGCCGCTATCATCTGATACAATTCATCAATTTGTTGAGTATTATAGGTAACCTGCATTCTTTTGATTAATTCAATTGCTTCATCGCCTGTACGAATGTTTTCCATCACCATTGCTGCTTGCTGCTTCTTTGTTAAATTATCAAATAAAGCCATTTGTTCAGCTATTGTTTCCAACCCTTTTATTGCAACATCATTTTCCTTTGCAATTCTTTCAAAGGACATCTCGTACGATTCAGTTTTTCCGATAAAATGTAACTGAACTCCCAATTGCGTCACGGCAAAAGGTTTCATTTTGGAGAACGACTTTCGAAAGGTTTCTTCGCCCATACCAAATTTTTCTTTCGCCCAAATTAGAATGCTATCTGTTTCCTCTTGTGTAAAGAAGTCGAAAAACGAACCCTCTTCCAGTATAACATAACCAGTTGCTTCCATTTGATTAGGCAAACCAGCCAATTCCATTACTAAAACATCCGTCTTTTTAACGTGCTTTTCAAGCTTCTTTGGAAAAATAAAATATTCCTTCTCAATCAAGTGCATTGTACCAAAAAGATAAGAATCTCCTTTCACCTCTGGCCCAGAAATTTTCCACAACAATGAGCTTTTCGTCATTGGGAATTCGGTAACTTTATTCTGTCCGAATACCGTTGAAACAAAAAGGATAAATAAGCTAAAAAGCGCCGTAAGTTTCATATTACTGTTTTACTTTTAACTCAGCTAAATACTGCTGATCTTCTTCGTGAATGAGCTCCACCTCAAATCCAACTTTTTCGGCTGTAATTTTTAGTGTTTCAAAATCGACATACAACCAATCAAACCAATCGGAAGCATGGCTTTCGTATAGCATTTGATATCTAAAGTCGCCATAATATCCGGCATTTAAATCAATCCAATACCCGCCATCATCGTCTTCGTAAAGGTATTTTATATCAGATGAATCACAAAGGATTTTTCCATTTTTAGTTAAATGTGTTTTTGCTTTTAACAAGGTGAATTCTAAATTTGAGAGCGTCCCTGCAATTCCTAGACCATTCATTAAAAAAAGCAATGTATCGTACTGTTCATCTTCCAAATTGAAAAAATTCAATTGGCGTGCATTAATCTTTTGGTCCTTCAAATAATTAACAGAAAGCTCACTAATATCAATACATGAAACATCTTTTCCCTGCTTCAATAAATGCATAGCGTGAATTCCAGCTCCTGCCCCAACGTCTAAAATCTTTCCTTCGCAACGCTCAAGAGCTAATTGTTCAATTTTTGGCATTTCATTAAAAGCACGGAATAAGTATTCAGAAGGTATTACATCATCATCACAAATCTCTGAAACAACAATGATATCTTTGTTAATCTTGGTTTTAGCGAAATCGACAATGGCTTGACCCATTGGGTCTTTTTGATCAATTGACATTTTTAATAATCGTATTCGTCGTCGTAATCTCCGAAGCCAAATTCGTCTTCATCTTCATCAATTCCATCCTCATCACTTTCAGTTTCGAATTGCAAATCTTCACTTTCAGCTGGTTTTGAGTCTTCTGCTGGTGCATTCCCAACCGTTAATATTGTTTTTGGATAATCTGGTGTATCCTCAGAATACCCAATCAACTCGATTAAGAAAATCCACATTCGTAAGAAATCGTGAACCAAAATAATTTTCTGATCTGATTCCTGAATGAAGCTTCCTATTATAGAAGAATTCATCACTCCTGGTAAAATTTGCTCAGGATCTTCACCAAACGACATATCGAACAGGCTTATTTCAAACCCTTTATCCCAACTATCATTTGACATATAGAAAGATGCCATTTGGTCAGATGAAAATCCGTAGGCATCCAAAATGGCCTTATAAAACGATTCAAAATCAGCCTTATCACTAATTAATATATCTCTAAAAACTTCGTTTTTATCTTTTGAATCCAGTAGAACTCTAAATTTTAAACCTGCCATCTTTTTACACTCTATATCCGATTGGTTACGGAATTAATCTTTATTTGTTTCAAGCCCCATTTCTTTCCCAAGTTTCAACATATAACGAAAAGCCTCATCAGCATCGTTTTGAATCTCCCCCTCCAAAATTGCTTCTTTTATTACCTCTTTTAATTTACCCACGGCAGCACAAGGTGACAAACCAAATGTCTCCATTATTAACTGACCTGATACAGGTGGCTGAAAATTTCGAATTCTATCCTTTTCCTCTACGGTCAACAATTTTGCCTTAACGATATCGAAATTTTCTTTGTATTTTTTTACCTTATGCTCGTTTTTAGATGTAATGTCTGCGTTACACAACTTCATTAAATCATCCACATCATCTTCCGCATCAGATAGCAATCGGCGCACCGCTGAATCCGTTACAAATCCTTTTACTAAAGCAATTGGCCTTAAATGCAAGCGCACCATCTTCTGTACGTATTTCATCTTTGCATCCATTGGAAGTTTCATTCGAGCGAAAATTTTTGGAACCATGCGAGCCCCAACATCCTCATGTCCATGAAACGTCCATCCTACTCGATTATCAAATCGTTTTGTCGGCGGCTTTGCAATATCATGCATAATTGCCGCCCATCGCAACCACAAATCATCCGTTGTTTCACAAATATTATCAAGCACTTCTAACGTATGGTAAAAATTGTCTTTGTGGGACTTCCCATTTCTTGTTTCAACTCCATATAGGGCGACCATTTCCGGAAAGAATTGATGCAATAAATGAGTTGAAAATAATAAGTCAAATCCGCGAGAAGGCTTATCACACAGTATGATTTTATTCACCTCATCCGTAATGCGTTCTTTCGATATAATATTAAGTCTATCAGCATTGTTTTTAATTGAAACTAGACTGCTTTGTTCTATTTTAAAATCCAACTGCGCCGCAAAACGAACTGCCCGCATCATCCGCAAAGGATCATCCGAATAGGTTGTATTCGGATCTAATGGTGTTCGAAGAATTCCCTTTTCAAGATCATCCATTCCATTGAACGGATCAATTAAATCTCCATAAGTATCCTTGTGTAAACTTAAGGCCATGGCATTAATAGTAAAATCTCGTCTATTTTGATCATCCTCTAGCGTACCGTCTTCCACAATTGGTTTACGTGAATCTTTTCTATACGATTCTTTTCGGGCGCCAACAAACTCAACATCCAAATCTTTATAGATAAACTGAGCGGTTCCAAAATTCTCAAATAAAGAAACTTTTTTAACGCGCAACTTTTCAGCGCATGCCTTTGCCAAGTCCAACCCATTTCCAATCACAACAATATCGATGTCTTTTGATGGTCGTTCTAGAATTAAGTCTCTCACGTAACCGCCAATTACATATGCTTGCAACCCTTTTTCGGTAACAATTTCAGACGCGACTTTAAAAACCGGGTGTGTGAGATGTTGACTTAAATTTAATGCCATAGCGGGTGCAAAGATACCAAATTCTTAGGATTGTATAACGTCAGCATAAAGTGAACTAATCATCACTTGAATTTAAGAGAGAGGTTTTATTATTTTTATAAACCTTTAAATCTTAAATGATGATGAAAAAGTTCAATTTTATTTGACGACATACAAACTACATAATAGGAAGTTGATTTTTCAATGATTGTATCTTGGGCATTAACAGTATAACCCGTGAAAAAAATAAGTACTGAAATACTTTCATCTAGTTCAAATTTACGTGCTTCTTAAAAGCAACAATTTCTGATTTAAGTTGTACGTGCAAACTAATTTATAGTTACTTCGTTACGTTGCCAAAACAAATTAATCAATAAGTATTCCTACCTTAGATAAAATATTAAATCATGCAAGATCAAATTACATTTCAATTTATAAGTGAACCATCTGATGTCAATTTTGGAGGAAAAGTGCATGGAGGGGAAGTAATGAAGTGGATCGATCAAACCGCCTACGCTTGTGCCACTGGTTATGCTCAGAACTATTGTGTTACTGTTTATGTTGGTGGAATTCGGTTTTACCGACCAATCAACATTGGAGCAATTGTTAAGGTAGAAGCACAAGTAATCTACACAGGAACAACAAGTATACATATAGCAGTAAACGTATTCTCGAGGAAATTGAAGGATAAGAAATTTGAAAAAACGACACATTGTGTTATTGTTTTCGTTTCCACGAATAAAGAAGGGAAACCAATTCCCGTTTACAAATTCAAACCTACTACCCAACTTCAAATTGAAATGGAGCAATACGCTCTCAAGCTAGTTGAACTGCGTAAATCAATAGAAAATGAAATGGGTCGTTTTTTGAAAGGTTAACCCAATTTACTCTAAGAAATACCCCTTAGGTTTCACATTAACTAAGCTACAACAATTAAGTAGTCCAAAAAGTTACACCTGCACTATTATTTTTTGTTAAAATAATAGGCTATGCAGATTAATGTCCGTACGTTTGTTACTTAAAACCAGTAAAATTAATGATTCGAAGAGTACTATACTATTCCTTTCATGCATCTGAATTGGCTTACATTTTCAACATGAAAAAAGAATTTAGCCAATTCAAACCTTCAAAGTATCGTCTAACAGAATTATCTCACGACAGGGATGATATAGATTATTGCTATGAAGCGCTAAAAAAGGTCTCACGTTCATTCGCTGTTGTTATTCAACAGCTGCCGAAAGAACTGCGGAATCCCGTGTGCCTTTTCTACCTGATTCTTCGCGGTCTAGATACAGTGGAAGACGATATGAATATCCAAAACAAGGATAAGGAAGCTATGCTCTTATCTTTTGCAGATAGAATGAATAATGAAGAGTTTATTCTCGAAAATGTCGGAGACACACAAGATTACAAAGATTTAATGCTTCATTTCGATATCATTATTCGTGAATATCAAAAATTAGAGAGCGCCTACAAAGAGGTTATTACCGAAATTACGAAAGAAATGGCAATCGGAATGAATAAGTATGCCCATAAAAATGTGGAAACTTATGCAGATTGGGATGATTATTGTTACTACGTGGCTGGTTTAGTCGGAATTGGTTTAAGTAAGTTGTTTTTAGCTTCTAAATTAGAAACGAGTAATAAACTTGAATCAAACAGTTTGAGCAACGAAATGGGCTTGTTCCTTCAGAAAACAAATATCACCCGCGATTTTGCTGAAGACCTAGAAATGGGGAGAATTTTTTGGCCAGAGGAATCATGGAAAAACAAAGCTGAAAATTTAAAGGAATTACAGGCAAGTGAGACGAAAGGTTTAGCTGCATTAAATGAAGTGATAATTAACGCTTTAAATCACGTTCCAGCTTGTTTGGAATTTTTAGAATGCTTGGAAAATCAACAAGTCTTTCGTTTTTGCGCAATCCCTCAATTAATGGCAATCGCAACTTTAGAGGAGCTATTTGACAATAAGAAAGTACTTCATGAAAATGTAAAAATCAGAAAAGGTAAAACAGCAAAGTATTTCATGTCCATTCAAGACTTTGATACTGCCAAAAAAGAATTTACGTACATTCTAAAAAAAATGGAAAAGAAAGATAAGACTGGTCAGATTAAATCAATATTGAAAAAAATCAAATGATGAAAACTGAGGAATTTGATATTATCGTTATTGGAGCAGGTGTTGCAGGAGGTGTTTTTGCTGCTTCACAACCATCTAGTACACGAATTCTGGTTGTAGAGCGAGACCTATCCGAACCAGATAGAATTATCGGAGAATTAATGCAACCAGGTGGTATTCAAGCACTAAAAGAGTTAGACTTAGTTCATTTAATTGATGGCATAGACGCACAGGAAGTTAATGGCTATAACTTAATTAAAGGAAATGAACGTTTTACAATTCATTATGATGAAGTCCAAGAAGGAATTAGAGGAGTTGGACTTAGAAATGGAAAATTTTTAGGAAATATTCGACGAGAATTAAAAAAACTTGAGAATGTCACCCTAATACAAGGAAACGTTACTGAAATTCTTGAAGATAAAGGTAAAATAATTGGTGTGCGCTATACAGCGGAAGATAGTACATCTGTCACCCAATTGGCAAACTTAACTGTTGTTTGTGACGGACCAATGTCAACCTTACGCGACAAATTAAGCAAAGTAAACAAGCAGATCACGTCTTACTTTATGGGACTTGTAATCAAAGATTTGAAATTGGAGTTTCCTTCCTATGGTCACATGATTGTAAGTGGTGATGCTCCCATTCTAGTTTACCCCATACACACTGACGCCTATCGAATATTGATTGATTACCCGGGAGGAAAACCGCCCAAAATGGGACCTAAATCAATCGAGCAATTCAAGGCAAACGTTCTTAAAGTTCTGCCTTCAGAAATGGTTGATGCTTTTTTGAAAGCATTGGATGAAGACGAATTAAAAGTAATGCCAAATCACTCGATGAAAGGTCAGGCTTTTAGAAAACGTGGTGCCGTATTATTAGGTGACTCCTTGAATATGAGGCACCCACTAACTGGAGGCGGCATGACTGCTTCTTTTACAGATATTATTAGTCTCAATAAGGAGTTAACAAATATTGACTTTCAAGATGAAATAAAACTTGAAAAAGCCGTTAATGATTATTACATGAATAGAGGGAAAGGAGTAGAAACAATCAACATCTTGGCGAATGCCTTGTACAAAGTCTTTAGAGACGATGACTTAAAAGATGCTTGCTTCGAATATCTTCAAAAAGGAGGTGATCAGGCAGTCGGACCACTCTCAATTCTAGCCGGATTAAACAAAAGCAAAAAATTTCTGTTGAAACATTTCTTTAAAGTAGCGTTACAACACCCGTTACATTTTATTACAAAACCAGGTAAACAATTTCGTTTATACAAAAATGCAGTAGGAATTATACGTCCGATTTTAAAAGAAGAGGAAGTACCAGCAATTATATAATGGAAAATATTGAACACGAATCGCTAGAAGCGGCAGACCTTAGAAAACAAAATCATTTAGATTTGGCTTTTGCATCTCAAAGTGCCTTGTTAGATGAACGTTTTTATTACGAACCTATGTTGGCTGGACATGCTCAACAGTCAGATCTACCAATTCAATTTGGAGGTAAGACAATGCGCTATCCAATATGGATATCAAGCATGACTGGTGGAACATCTTCTGCAGGTCCGATCAATAAGATGTTAGCAAAAACAGCATCTAAATATGGGTTTGGAATTGGATTAGGTTCTTGTAGAGTTATTTTAGAAGACAATACTTACTTCGATGATTTTAACCTTCGACCAATTTTAGGAGATTCCTCTCCTCTATTTGCTAATGTTGGAATTGCGCAAATCGAAAGATTGATTGATAAAGGCCAGTCTTCTAAATTAAAAGCACTTGTTGAAAAATTAGATGCTGATGGATTAATTGTGCATGTTAATCCTTTGCAGGAATGGCTGCAACCTGAAGGAGATTTAATTCAGCGCTCTCCACTAGTTACGATAAAACAATTGTTAAACGAAATTGACACCAACATAATTGTAAAAGAAGTAGGGCAAGGATTTGGACCAGAAAGCATGAGAGAGCTTTTAAAACTTCCGATTTTAGCAATTGACTTTGCTGCAAACGGTGGGACAAATTTCTCAAAATTAGAATTATTGCGAAATGAGCCTATGAAAGCTCATTATGAAGATGTAATTGCTCTTGGACATTCAGCAACTGAAATGGTAGATTTTTTAAATGCAGAAATCCAAGACCTAGGAGCTAATCGTAAATGTAACAATGTAATTATTAGTGGTGGTGTGAAAACATTTTTAGATGGATATTATTTAACATCTAAGGCACAATTGCCTGCAATTTATGGACAAGCGGCACCATTCTTAAAATATGCAAATGAATCACAAGAAGCCTTGGATGCATTCGCAGAAGCACAAATTAAAGGGTTGTTAATGGCTCAGAAATTTCTAAAAATTAGATAATGGAAGTATTTATTGAAGGGTTCTCAAAGAAGAACAAGGAAGAGAAGTTAGAGGCTATTGCGCGATTTTTAAAGTCACCAGAAGAAAAAATGGAGACATTTAAGAGTTTTGATCATGCTGATTCTAAAATTCAAGAGACAATTAATGAATTTAGCGAAAACACTATTTCGAATTTTCATTTACCATTTAGTATTGCGCCTAATTTCCTAATTAATGGAAAGACTTATGCTGTTCCTATGGTTATTGAAGAAAGTTCTGTTGTAGCAGCGGCGTCTAAAAGCGCAAAGTTTTGGTACAACTTAGGTGGATTTAAAACAAAAATTGTAGACACCGAAAAAGTTGGTCAAGTACACTTCTTATGGCACGATGATATTGAAAAATTAAAAAATAAATTTGCCGATTTAAAGCAAGTATTACTGAACGAATCTGAAGATATTACGGTCAACATGCGTAACCGTGGCGGTGGTATAAAAGACATCGTGTTAAAAGATCTTTCGGACAAAGAAGAAGGATTAATGCAGTTGTTCGTAACATTTGAAACTATTGATTCAATGGGTGCAAATTTTGTAAACTCATGCTTGGAGCAATTTGCAGACTCATTCAGAAAATGGCACCGCAATCAACCTGAATTTAAAGTAGGTGGATTAGAAATAATAATGTCTATTTTATCTAACCTAACTCCAAACTGCGTTGTAAAATGCTGGGTTGAAACAGAAGTGAAAAATTTAGATGGAATTGTTGAAGGTGTTTCTGGAGAAGAATTTGCCAAAAAATTTCATACCGCAGTAAGAATTGCCCAAGTTGATCCTTATCGCGCAACAACTCATAATAAAGGGATTTACAATGGAATCGACGCCGTTGTTTTAGCAACCGGAAATGATTTCCGAGCTGTTGAGGCATGTGGACACGCATATGCGAGCATAAATGGAAGTTATTCTTCGTTGACAAATTGTACAATTGAGAATGGAATTTTCCGTTTTGAATTAACATTACCAATTGCGATGGGCGTTGTCGGTGGATTAACAAACCTACATCCTTTAGTAAAACTTTCGCATGAGATATTAGACTACCCAAATGCACGTGAATTAATGGGAATTGCTGCTGCTGCGGGTTTAGCAAATAACTTTGGAGCAGTTAAATCATTGACAACAACTGGAATTCAACAAGGACACATGAAAATGCACTTGTTTAATATCATGAATCAATTGGAAGTCAATAATTCGGATAAAGATAAAGTAGTCGAACACTTTAAAGATAGAAATGTATCTGTTTCAGCTGTTCGGGCTTATGTAGAATCGCTACAAGTAGCATAATTATACATTCTGAACACAAAACAACATATCTATTCAGCGTCAGGTAAATTGATGTTATTTGGCGAGTACTTAGTTCTAAAAGGAGCTGATTGTTTGGCTTTCCCTCTAAAATTTGGACAAGAATTGACAATTTCCGATTCTGACGTTCTAACTTGGGAGAGTTACGCAAAACACGGTATGTGGTTCCATGTCTCTATGGACAATGAATTGAACATTATTGAAACCAACGATACAAAAGTTGCTGAAATATTAAAGAATTTACTTTTAGTTATACGTAGCGAAAAGCCTTCTCTTAACTTAATTCACAGATTCAAAGCGGAAGCAAATTTTGAATTGAATTGGGGACTAGGTTCTAGCTCGACCTTAATTAGTTTATTGAGTCAATGGTCTGGAGTAGATGCAAATACTTTACTTAAAGATTCTTTCGGTGGATCAGGTTACGATGTTGCCTGCGCTACAGCAAAGGATGCCATTATTTACGCAAACGGACAAACAAAAAAGGAAATTCATTTACCTACTTCAATCACTGATAACATGTTGTTTATTTACCTTGGTCAGAAGCAAAATTCACGAGAGGAAATAAAACGATTTAATGCTGCAGAAGTTACTCCTGCAGATGTTGAAACAATAAATTCAATAGTTGAAACAAGCATAAAAACGAATGATATACAGGTGTTTGAAAATCAATTAAATGCATCAGAAAATATTGTTTCACGAATAATTGGAAGTGACAAACTTAAAGATCGATTGTTTAGTGATTACGAATACAGCATAAAATCATTAGGCGCTTGGGGAGGAGATTTTTTCCTTGCCACTTGTCGCGACATAGAAAAAGCAAAAACATATTTCAGCACCAAAGGCTATGAAACAATGTTTACATATAAAGAATTAATTAAATAAATGGAAAACCAGAAAACAACCTTGAGTCAAGTAAAAGTGAAATGGAGATGTCCTTCTAATATTGCAATTGTTAAATATTGGGGTAAAAAAGGAATTCAAATTCCTTGCAATTCATCATTAAGTTTGACCTTGTCAAATTCCTTTACGGAAGTTGAAGTAGAATTATCTGATAAAACATCGACTGATGCGGTTCAATTATCCTATTATTTCGAAGGAGAAATCAACGAAAAATTTGGAGCGAGAGTTGCTAAATTCGTAGAGGATAATCGTGAGTTCTTCCCTTATTTAACTGATAACGCAATTACAATTCACTCAACAAACAGTTTCCCTCACTCGGCTGGAATCGCCTCTTCGGCATCTGCTTTTGGAGCAATATCATTAGCGTTGTTGGATATTACCTACGAGTTAGAAGGAAAAGAGAAAGATGATAAATTCTACAATACAGCAAGTAATTTAGCACGACTTGGAAGTGGTAGTGCATCACGCAGTATGTTTTCGAATTATGCAATGTGGGGAGAAAATTCTGCCATTGCAAATTCATCAAATGAACATGCAATTGAAGTTACCGACATCCACCCTACTTTCCAATCGATGAAAGACGCGATTTTGATTGTAGAAGATGAACCTAAAAAAGTATCTAGTTCTGTTGGTCATTCTTTAATGAATAATCACCCGTACGCAGAAAATCGCTTTAAACAAGCGAACGAACGAACGGCTGAATTAATTGAAATTCTGAAAACTGGAAACATGGAAGCTTTTATACACATGTCAGAATCAGAAGCACTTACTTTACATGCGATGATGATGTGTTCTATGGATTACTATTTATTAGTAAAACCGGGAACAATAAAAGCGATAGAAAGATTAATGGAATTCCGAAAGGAAAATAATGTACCTGTTTGTTTCACATTAGATGCTGGACCAAACGTACACATCCTATATCCAAAGGAATACGAAGCGCAAGTGGAAGAATTTATTAAGAACGAATTAAAAGACACTTACAAAAAAGTCATTTACGATGAAGGTGGTAAGGGCCCAACAAAAATTAAGATCTAGTTGATGGAAACAGTAAATTCAAAAGTACTTGTATTTGGAGAGTATAGTGTCCTGTATAACAGTATGGCACTTACAATTCCATTCAGTAAGTTTTCAGGTACATTGTGTTACCCTAAAAATTCAGATGAAAGCTCAATCGCTGTTCTATCCAATAAAGGAATTAGAGAGTTCTGTAAACACATTTTGGAGAACCACACTGACACTGCATTTAAATTGAATGTTACTAAGATGTCAAAAGAACTCGATAAAGGTTTGTTTTTTAGAAGTGATATTCCACAAGGTTTTGGACTTGGTAGTTCAGGAGCGCTTGTTGCAGCCGTTTTTCTTAGATACCTTGAAAAGGCAGGCGATTTCAAAGATGAATTGAAAGATTTAACAATGGACCGCATTCAAAACTTAAAAAGCTGCTTAGGTGGTTTAGAAGGTCACTTTCACGGTGTAAGTTCGGGAATCGACCCTTTAAGCATTATTATCAATAAGCCGCTTTTATTAAAGTCGAATAAAGAAATTATTAAAGCAAATATTCCAGCATACAATGAAAAGGGGGAAAATTTCATCTTTTTATTGAACACTCAAATGGCTAGAAATTCTGAAAAGTTAATTCAAAGATTCAATAGTGCTTGCGAAGAAAAAGAATTTAAACAGAAACTCGAAAATGACTTAATTGAATTCACTAATGCCGGTATCAATGATTTCATCAAGGGTGATACAAAAAGCTTTTATGTAAACCTTGAAAAATTAGTGAAATTTCAATTGAAAGAAATGGATTATCTGATTCCAGAAAAATATCAAAGCAAGGTTCAGCAAGGATTAGATACTCAAGATTATTTTTTGAAAATCTGTGGCTCAGGCGGTGGTGGATACATGATTGGATTTACTCAGAATTGGGAAGAAACACAACAATTATTAAAAGGAGAAGACTTAGAAATTCTATATCGATTTTAAATTATGACAACAATTACAATAAAAGAGGATTTAGAAATCCAAAAAAACGCGATTATCAAATTTTTGGAAACAACGGCTTTGGAAGGATTCCCAAGTAACTTGGCTGATGCAACGCATCATATAATGACGCTTGAAGGGAAAAGATTACGTCCAATAATGGTCTTAATGGCTGCGAGTGGATTCGGTGTTCCGAACGAAAAAGCAATGTCTGCAGCCATCGCTATCGAAGTGTTTCACAACTTTACTTTGGTGCATGACGATATCATGGATAAAGCGTCTCTTCGTCGCGGAAAAATTACTGTACACGAAAAATACGGAATAGACAAGGCCATTGTAACTGGAGATGCTATGCTCCCTCACTCTGTCGGATTGTTAATCAAAGGAAATGAAGACAAATCTGCGGGATTAATTGAAAGTTTTCTTAAGATGGCGAAAGAAGTCATGGAAGGCCAGCAATACGATATGCAATTTGAAACACAAGATATTGTAAAAGTTGAAGAATACATGAACATGATTCGTCTTAAAACATCTGTTCTTTTCGGTTCAGCTTGCGAAATAGGGGCCATCTTAGGCGGTGCTTCAAAAGAAGATCAACAAAAATTATATGATTTTGGATTGTACACGGGATTGGCATTTCAAATCATGGACGACTACTTAGATACATTCGGTGACGATTCATTTGGAAAACGAATTGGAGGAGATATTTTATTAAATAAGAAAACGTATTTATTAATCAATGCCTTACAAAGAGCAAATGAAGAACAAAAAGCACGCATGATGGTATTGTTTGATGAAAAGGATGAAAAAGCAAAAATCAGTGGTTTCCAAGCAATTTATGAAGAAATTGGAGTTGGGAAAATAGCACTTGATAAAATGGAAGAATTACATGATAAATCCGTCGATGCTATCATGTCTTCTAGCCTATCTCCTGAAAACAAACAAAAAATGATTGAACTTGGCGAAATAATGCTTCGCAGAACAACATAAGTGAGTAATGAACTTCTCTGAAAAGGACCAATCTTATTTCTGGGACACATGGAAATTTAATTCCAAAAATGGTCAGCAATCATGGGAGTTCAAACTTCCAGATGACTTAAAGGGAATAATTGAAAGTGAATCGGACTGGGATAAACCTGAAGGAAAGGCTTTTTTAGAGGCGTTTGATAAGGCGTTTGTATTTGATAAAAAAATCAACCCTAACTCGGCTGATCGCGTCTTTCGTTATATCCGAAACAAGCAAGTCGGTGAGCCAAAACTGGAATCTGTAAGCCCTAAAAACACGCTAAAAGAGCAAACACGAACTGGACTATTAAACGGTTTTTCTTTCTACGAAACACTTCAAGAACCTGACGGGAATTGGGCTGGAGATTACGGTGGCCCCCTATTCTTAATACCAGGATTGGTCATAGCATCACACATTACAGAAACTCCTTTCGAGAAGCCAATGCAAGTGCTAATGAAGCGCAACTTGTGGAATCATCAAAACGAAGACGGTGGTTGGGGATTGCACATTGAAGGTCATTCAACGATGTTTGGCACGGTAATGCAATACGTAACGCTTCGTATTTTAGGAGAAACTCTATCTAATCCAAATTTAAAACGTGCGCAAGACTGGATATTAAAAAACGGTGGAGCAATTAAAATTCCTCAATGGGGAAAGTTTTATTTATCGGTATTAAATGTCTACGATTGGAAAGGAAATGATGCGCTCTTACCAGAAATGTGGAAATTTCCAAAATGGATGCCTTTCCACCCTGGAAAATACTGGTGCCACAACCGCATGATCTTTTTACCAATGTCTTATTGCTTCGGGAAAAAAGTCACAGCAGAACTAACGCCTTTAATTGAAGAATTAAGAAAAGAAATCTACACAACGGATTACGATTCCATCAATTGGAAAAAAGCGAGACGTGAAGCGTGTGAAATAGATATTTTTCACCCTGTGAACAAATGGTATTACCGTTTGAGCAACTTCACCAATTGGTACGAGCGTGTTTACTCTACACGATTCAGAAGAAAAGCCCTAAAGTATGTCGAAGATTATATTGATCATGAAGACATTCACACACGCTATATCAATATTGGTCCAGTAAACCAAGCCATCAATTCAATTTGTGTTTGGCACAATCATGGAAAAGATTCGGAGCAATTTCAAAACCACGTAAAACGTTGGCAAGATTATTTATGGATTGCAGAAGATGGCGCAAAAATGGGTGGATACAATGGCTCTCAATTGTGGGATACTGCATTCGCTGGACAAGCATTATTAGAAGCCGACATGGAAAATGATTTCGTGGAAATGGCCGAGAAGATTTATCACTTCATGGACATAACACAAATCGACAGAGATCCTGTAGATTATAAAAAATACTGGAGAGATACGACTATTGGTTGTTGGCCCTTTTCTACTATTGATCACGCTTGGGCGGTGACCGATTGCACCTCTGAAGGAATGAAAACTGCCTTATTGTACAACAACAAGGAACACATCAAAAAGCAAAATCACATTGACCTAGAACGTTTAAAACCTGCAGTTGATTGGTTATTGTTCATGCAAAACACAGATGGTGGTTGGGCATCCTATGAAAAACAACGCGCACCAAAATGGATTGAAGTATTAAATCCTGCGATGTTATTTGAAAACATCATGACGGAAGTAACCTATACGGAATGTTCATCAGCAACAATGCAAGGATTAAAGGAATTTGCTAAAAATCACGATTACCGAAGAGCAGATATTGAAACTGCCTTGCAACGAGGAGGAACATTTTTACAATCAAAGCAAGATCAAGATGGCTCGTGGTACGGCTGCTGGGGTGTTTGTTATACTTACGGAACATGGTTCGGAATTGAAGGTTTATTGTGTGCAGGACAAAATGATTACGCAAGTGGAAAACCATCTAAGGCAATTACAGATGCCTGCGAATTCCTTATGAGTAAACAACGTGCAGATGGAAGTTGGGGAGAATCATTTGAGTCTTGCGTGCAACACAAATACATCGAGCACGAAGACGGTCAAATAATCAATACAGCGTGGGCATTGCTTGCTTTAATGAAAGCAAAACATCCAAATAAGGAAGCCATCGAAAAGGGAATTGCCTTTATGCTGTCAAGACAAGAAAGCAATGGCGATTTTCCTCAAGAAGGAATTTCAGGTGTTTTCAATGGAAATTGCATGGAGACTTATACTTCCTATCGTAATATTTTTCCACTATGGGCGCTGGCAAGGTATTATAAGCATTACGCATAATTAAAATCAATCCTGATCAGTAAACTCCAGTTTTCTCAATTTTGGAATTTTGAACCCTGTGTAGGAAACGATTAATATCGTCATAATTCCACCTCCAACAACTGCACGAACAGTTCCGAATAGTTTTGCCGTCACTCCACTTTCAAATGCGCCTAATTCATTTGAAGATCCAACAAACATGGAATTAACAGAAGCAACTCTTCCTCGCATGTCGTCTGGAGTGTAAATCTGAAGAATAGTATGCCTAATAATCACTGAGATTCCATCCATTACCCCGCTTAAAAATAATGCAACCATAGAGAGCCAAAACCATTCTGATAAACCGAATAAAATAATACTCAATCCAAATCCCCCAATAGAAAACAAGAGCTTCATTCCTGCATTTTTACGAATTGGATAATAGGCCATTATCAGCATCGTTAAAAATGAACCAACGGCAGGAGCAGCCCTTAAAAAACCAAATCCCATAGCTCCAACTCCTAAAATATCTGTTGCGAAAATTGGAAGTAATGCAATTGCTCCTCCGAATAAAACGGCAATCATATCCAACGTTAAAGCACCCAAAATCTCTTTGGTTTTAAACACAAAACGAACACCTTCTTTGAGACTTTCTAAGATTGGCTCACCAATTTTTTTGTTGATAATCGGTTTGATTTCAATACTGAATAAGAACACCAAAGCAATTAACGAAAATAGAAGTACAATTGCTAATGACCACGAAACACCAAACCAAAGAATTGTAAACCCAGCTAATGCCGGTCCTACGACAGATCCCATTTGCCAAGCAGAGCTACTCCAAGTCGCTGCATTTGCATACAAATTTTTAGGAACGATTAAACTCATCAGTGAGAAAATCGTTGGTCCAATAAATGCCCTGACAATTCCCCCAACAAATACACAAGCATATATCCCCCACAATACTTGATTCTTCGACAAGATTTCTGCCGTTCCTTCCCATGTTAAAAAGACAAGAGCGAAACTGATTACCGAAAATCCAAAAATACATTTCATAAGTAACCCACGTTTTTCATTCTGGTCAACAAAATGCCCTGCAAATAAAGCAACCGTTAATGAAGGGATGATTTCCAATAATCCAATCAAGCCAAGTGACAATGGATCTTTAGTTATGTTGTACACTTCCCATTCAATAACAATAAATTGCATGGACCAAGCAAAAACCATGGCAAAACGAATCACCAAAAAGCTTTTAAACTCTTTTACGCGAAAGGCTGCGTAAGGATCTTTGGATTTTAATGTGCTCATGAAGGACAAAAATACGCTAAATTTTAACCTTTAGTTCATAACTATCAAACACAATTTCTGAGTTTATTTTATATCTTGTACTCACTTAAACTTAAACTATTCAAAACACAATTATGGAAGAAGTATTAGATCAAGACTTGAAAAATGTGGACACAAAAGCGCCAGTTGTAACAAAAGACAAAGCAATTTTTACTTTCGAAGGAACAACTGAAGATGCTATTGCGTCAAAAGTAAATGACCTTTTTATAAAAGATGGATATTCTTTAGAAGAAGGAACTCAATTGAAAGGAAAATACGGCAAAGGAAGTAAAATAATGCGTATTCTTTTAGGAGCATTCGTTAAACGTTTTGCTTGGGAAGTTACAATTTCAACTCAAGGAGGATTAACAACAGCAACATTATATAAGGAAACAAAAGGATATGCGGGGGGAGCAATAGGTGTTAACCAAGTAAACAAAGAATTCAAACGTTTAGTTGGAGTTTGGGAAACAATCTAAATGAACAATGGATAATTGACAATGGATAATTAAAAAAAGAATTATCCATTGTTACTTTTTTACGATTTGGGATTATAGATATATAACTCTTAATTCTCAAGTCATGAAAAAAACTCTCCTCTCTTTTCTTCTTATCGGAATTTATTTTGTTGGACTTTCGCAAGTTCACATGAAAATGAATATCGGTATTTCAGATACCGTTTTAATCGATAAATACGAGCCACTCGAAAACGAATTCAAGGTTCAATATCTTAAAATGGCTCCAGGAAGTCATCATTTTGGAAATGAACGTGCTGCTGAGTTATTGCGCAAAGAAACAATCGTTGCTGTAGATTTAGTTTATTCAGATTATCCAGAAGGTGAAGATTTCACAGAACTCAATAGACGTCGCTTAATCGAACTCTACTCTGCCCTACCTGATGCTTTTAATCGAAGTATCGTAAGTTGGCGAATTGTTAAGCAAACGGGCGTTGCAAAAACTGGTGGAATTCAAAACTACTTTCATGGATTTGTTGTGTACTATCGTGAAATGCCTACCAATTATGCTGAAAACAAACTCATCCAAGATATTATCAATGGGAAAACAAAACCAGAAGATTCAACCCTCTTGAAAATTTTTGAACGTAACAAAGCCGAATGGAAAGATATGCTCGTCGTTTGCGATGTTACAGGAAGCATGTCGCCTTACACTGCGCAATTGTTATTATGGATTAAAGCAAATCAGAAACTCCGTAATATGAAGGACATTGTTTTCTTTAACGACGATGATGAAAAAAGCACCAATGAAACAGTTCGAGAAGATAAAACCGGAATGTGGTCAGCTAGTTCGGGTGATTTCAAAAAGGTAATGGAAGTTGCTGCCACCGCCATGAAAGATGGACAGCATATCGAAAATAATTTAGAAGCAGTATGTCGAGCAATTAAAGAATTTCCGGATGGAAAAGGAAAAGTGATAATGATTGCTGATAACTGGGAAGACCCCTGCGACATGCAATTACTTAGCTATTTAAAAGCTCAAAAAATTCCGTTGCGTATTATTATCTGTGGAGTAAACGCAAGTATCAATACTATTTATTTGGATTTAGCCAGAGCGACCGGCGGCTCAGTTCACACAATGGAAGGCGACTTAACAGACCTAGCGACAATGGGTGAAGGAAAAAAACTAAAGATTGGAAATGCCGAAGTAGTGCTCTATAACGGCAAATTTTATCAAACGAAGAAGTGACAACAATTGATAATTGATAATTGCTCATTATCAATTATCAACTACTTCTCGTCTTTATTCAATAACTCATCATCCAACTGATCGTTTGCTTTTGCTTTTTTCTCTTTCGATTTCTGAATGAAGTAAAAAACCAATCCTACTACCGCTCCAATTATTGCTCCTTGTATCATGTCTTATTTATTTTTTTGAAAGATAGTTTTTTTAGACAAATATCCTATTCTCAATCTTAAAATCTTATCTATCAGCAATTAAAACCCTGTCTGGATAATCACAAAAAAGTCCATCCACTCCATTCTTAATAAAAATCTCAATCTCTTCCTCCTCATTTACGGTAAAAGGAAATACTTTATAATTCATTTGGTGCAATCGATTAATTAATGCTAAATCTACCTGTTTATAATAGGGATGAATCGAATAGGCATTCAGTTCTTTTGCCAATTGAATATCTTCTTCAATGTCATTTCTAGTTAGAACTCCAATTTTAATTGAACTATCTAATTCCCTATAAATTCTTAGTTCATCATCATGAAAACTAGATATGATTATATTTTCTTTTGAATAAATCTCATTATCGCACGCTTCCTTAACATATTTATACGTATCGTTCGCTGTGTTTTTTCCCTTTAACTCTATATTTAGTATAACCCGATTTGAAAGAAAATCAATCACTTTGTTCAAAGTTGGAATTGAATAACCACCATGCAGTAAAATCAAACCAATTTCATCCAACGTCAAATCTTCAATTCGATTAACGCGAGTTGAAAGTCGTTCCAACGTATCATCGTGAAAAACAACCAATTCCCCAGAAGCACAGCGATAAACATCGATTTCAATCGCATTCACGCCCAAATTGAGTGCATATTCAATTGAAGCAATGGTGTTTTCCATAACGTATCCTTTTGCTCCGCGATGACCAAAAACTAAAAAATCATTCATTTTACTTAGATTTTAACATTAAATATAATCGAATAAATTTCTTCTAATTAAGATTTGATTATTTTTGATTAATATAACTTCAAGTTAACTAATTAGTAAGTATGAACAATTCATTTGATGTCGCGATTCTAGGTGGAGGATTAGCAGGATTAACTCTCGCTTTGCAAACAAAACAAGCTCTTCCAAACGCTTCAATTGTGGTAATGGAACGGAGAGATGGTGGTGCTCCAGAAGCTGCTCACAAAGTGGGTGAATCCACAGTAGAATTGGGTACGCATTACATTCGTGAAGTATTGAATCTAAAGGATTACATGGATGAACATCAATTGCCAAAACACGGTTTGAGATTCTTCTTCTCTCCTCAACATAAAAACGATATTTCGAAACGTGTAGAACTTGGACCTCGTAAATTATTACCTGTTCCAAGTCATCAAATTGATAGAGGGACCTTTGAAAATAAATTGACGGAATTATGCGTTGAACGTGGAATTAAAGTTCTACTGGGTGCAAAAGTAAATGAAGTGGAATTCAGCGATGCTGGACACACGGTTGAATTCAATCATGAAAATGATGCTCAAAAAATAACTGCTCGCTGGGTTGTTGACGCTACAGGTCGCGCTAGTTTCTTGAAGCGAAAATTAGGATTGAAAAAGGATATTGAACATGCTGTTTGCGCTGCATGGTTTAGAATCAAAGGTGATTTAAATGTTGATGAATGGTCAGATAACAAAGAGTGGAATACTTTTTTAGAACCTGGATTACGCCGTTTGGGAACAATACACTTTATGGACGTAGGATATTGGGTATGGTTAATTCCATTGGCTACAGGAAATACAAGTGTTGGAATTGTAGCTGATCCTGCTATTCATCCCTTTGATACATACAATAAATTAGATAAAGCTCTCGATTGGTTAAAAGTGAATGAGCCCTTGTGTTACGAGCACATTGAACCAAGAAAAGAGGATATTCTTGATTTCAAAGTACTTAAACACTTCGCATTAAATTCAGAAAAACTATATTCTCACGAGCGCTGGGCCATATCGGGTGAATCAGGAGTGTTTCTCGATCCATTTTATTCTCCAGGAACTGATTTCATATCGTTAAATAACACCTTAATCTCCGATCTAATTGTCCGCGATTTAAATGGTGAAGATATTACGCTGCAAACAGATGTTTACGAAAAAACACTCTTTGCTATGTTTAATAATTGGGTTCCATTGTATGAAAACAAATACCCAATGTGGGGATTGACGCAGACCATGATTTTAAAAATATTTTGGGATTGGGCTATATACTGGGGCGTTCCAACCCTTATTTTCGTCAATGAAGGGTTTACCAAATTAATGGTATTAAAAAATCTTTTTGCCAGTGAAGATGGTGCAGGTCAAAAATTTGGGAGACTAAGCGCGCAAGTTCAAACCTTACTTTTGGAATGGTCGAAATATGACACTGAAAAATTCGAAGACAGGTACATTGATCCTTTTGACATAAGTTACTTGAGAAAATTGCATGTTGATTTGGATGAAAGATACACTCCGCGTGAACTTGTACCAAAAGTGAATGAAAACATTGTATTATTAGAGGAAATTGCCAGTGAGATTTATCGATTGATGAGCAATCAAATTTATGGAACGCCAATGGATATGAAAGTTGATCCATATAATATGAAATTAGAAACAAAACCTGTAAGTGTTGAAAATGGCATTCTAGCAAGAGATGAAGTTAAAGAAGGTCTTGCTGTTATGTGGTATTATTCAATTAAATAAATGTTGGTTGAAGAACGAATATTGAGTATACAAGAGGCTTTTCAAATTGGTAAGTTAGAGGGTGAATTGAGTGGTATTTTGAGTGAGTATCAATTTGAAACTGCTCTTTCAAATGAATTTATTTCTGTTGCGTTCGAAGGTTGTTCAATGGCAATTGCAATAACCTCACTTAAAAACAGAGACTCGCTAATTGATTGGCATTTGTTTGTTTCTCAAAAAGGTCAAAATTACCTTTCCCAAATTCATGTTGGATTAGGTTGGGCATTAGCAGAATTAAAACTTCCAATTCAACAATACTTAATTTCAATTGATCCAAAATGGCAATTGCGCGTATTGGATGGATTTGGTTACTATTGTGGCTTATTTCGCAGAAGAGAAGCCATTAGAACGATGTCTTTCCCAACCGAAATTCCTGAAGCACTTTATGCTGGATTCAACCAAGGAATTGGACGTTTTTTATTCTATTTAGCACAAGGCGATGTAGAACGATTATCACGTAACATTGAATTATTTGCAGATAATCGACATGCCGACTTTTGGAGAGGAATTGGAATAGCAGCTACGTTTATTGGTTTAGAATCCACCGATACAGTTAACGCATTATTCGATGAGAGTGGTGAACATTCCAAACAGTTTGCCGTAGGAATAGCAATGGCCGCTGTTTCTATCGGTCATTTTGAGCATACCATTTCAAACTCGCAGTTGGTAATCAATGAACTAACAATTAAGTACCCTAATTTCATATCTCATATCCAGCAATTAGATTCAAAAAATGAACGCTCTTTTGTTGAATATGTGAATGCGCTGATTTATATTTAAATCTAATAAAGTGATTAAATTATGTGGAAAATAGCCTTAATTCTAATGTTTACGCTTGTTGCAGTGCCTGTTGCAACTTTCTTGTATGATGAACCTTTAAATGCGCTGCAATGGGAAACACTAATCACGCTGCTCTATGTATATGGAATTGCCGCTGGAATTTGTTTCATTATTGGTTCACTGACAGATAATTACAGTCAAGTAGATAAACTTTGGAGTATTATTCCTGTGCCATATGTTTGGATCACTGCCTACTACGGAGAATTCGAACCTCGTTTGCTTTTAATGGCAATTTTAGTAACTATTTGGGCTATTCGCTTAACCTATAATTTTGGCCGACGTGGAGGTTATTCTTGGAAATTCTGGACAGGGGAAGAAGACTATAGATGGGAATTATTGCGCGCAAAACCAGGATTTGAGCAAAATTGGAAATGGCACCTATTTAACTTTGCGTTCATATCTGGATATCAGATGGGACTTATTTTGTTATTTACTTTACCTGCACTTAAATCAATGGGAAGCACAACTCCATTAATTTGGGTTGATTATTTATTAGCAGCGATTATGATTGGATTCGTTGTAATTGAATTTATTGCCGATCAGCAACAATACGACTATCAAGAAACAAAATATGCTCAAAAACGAAAGAATCAGTTGGATGAGTATCATTCTGTAGGATTCACACATACGGGATTATGGGCATACATGCGTCATCCAAATTATGCCGCAGAACAAAGTATTTGGATTGTTTTTTACCTTTTTTCAGTGGTAGCAACTGGAACCTGGATAAATTGGTCAATTGCAGGATGTCTTTTACTTGTATTATTGTTCAAGGGGAGCTCAGATTTTAGTGAAGCAATCACAAAGGAAAAATATCCGCTCTATACGAAATACATTAATGAAGTTGGACGGTTTTTACCGATTAAAAAGAAATTTAAAGTATAATTCTACTTGCTTTTTGCTTCTATCCACTTTGACATGAATTTAGTACTCAATAAGCTTTGCTGTTGAACTAAAAGTGAAGTGAAATCGCGTTTTCGATGCGTCTCAATTTCTTGAGATAAATCTTTTAAATCAGATGCTAATGGAGAATAACAAACTTCCTTCGAAAATTTTGAGGTAATAATTTCAAATCCTGTTTTTTGCGCTTGCTCCCACTCCACTTTGTTTTTATATAATTCAATAGCTGCATTTGCAAATTCTTCAGTTAAGTCAGCAATTGCTCCATTGAACTTACCATTCAGTGTCATTGCCTCAGCTCCAACTGTAGATGAAATTACCGGCGTTCCTGATTGCATTGCATCTAAAATCTTCCCTTTGATTCCCGCACCAAACCGCAACGGAACCAAACAAATACGTGCTTTTGCTATTACCTCTAGCGCATCGTGTACTCTTCCGTGAACAAGGAATCCTTCTTTCGCGCTGTGTAAATCAGTTACTTTTTGACTTGGATATGCTCCATAAACGTTCAAAATTGCTTCTGGCATTTTAGCGCGAATAATTGGCCAAATATCCGTTTTCAAAAAGCGAATTGCATCCCAATTTGGCTCGTGCAAGAAGTTCCCAATGAAAATGAAGTCTGTTCTCTCATTAAAAGGAAGAAATTCTTCATTACTTTTTTCAGCATAAAACGGTAAATGATAGAGCTTGTGAGAAGGAACTCTAAATGCAGATGTCAATATTTCTATTTCAATATCAGAAACCATAAAAGAGATATCACAACGATAAATCGATGCAATTTCTCTAAACGCTTTTTCATTAAAAAGCTTAACGTGATTTAATGTCCCGTCAATCTTAATCGACTCTTGTCGCGCAAAACGTAAGGAATGTAAATCTTCAGAATTCAAAATTCGAATAGCTTCAGGACATTTCTCCATGACGCGCCAGCCGAATTGCTCTTCCGTCATAAAACGATCAAAAATTACTGCGTTTGGACATAATTCTTTAATAAACTCATCAAACGAATCTGAGTTTAACACTATCGATACTGTTTGAATGTTTAACAGGGATAAATCCTCTTGAAAATCAGATTCATTTGCGGTTGAGGCAAAAGTAATCTCTGTCCCTTGGCTTTGAAAAAAGTCAACCAATTGCATCATGCGTGTTCCTGCCGCCGAAGATTTTGGCTCAGGCCATACCTTGCCAATAATTAGTACTTTTTCAAATCCATGCATTCACCACAAAGATAAGAGGTTTTTCAATTAACTTTTCAATATAGGGTCTTTGAGCATCTGGTCAGCAACACGGAACGAATTGGCGTAAATAGAAAATGTGTACGTTACGCTTCCTCCAGTAGGCATAAAACTTCCATCCGTGATGTATAAATTACGTACTTCATGTGATTTACAGTTTTTATCTAAAACTGAAGTTTTAGGATCATTCCCAAAACGACATCCACCAGCTTGTAAGTTGGCAGAAACACCGCCACTAACAGACGACTGAACATTCTTCATTCCAACTTCTTTAAACAAGGCTTCTGCTTTTTCTGCTAAATATCTTCCCACTTTCAAATCATGTTCATGGTATCCAAGCCATATTTTGGCCACTGGGTCTCCCCATTTGTCTTTTACATCATTATCTAACTCAACCTTACAATAATCATTCGGTAACCAATCAACAAAAATTTCAAATTTTAGTTTTCGCTGCTCAGTGAAATAACTTTTTAGCTTTTCCTTCAATGCACTTCCATAAATTAATTTATCACCATTAAACTTAAGTTTCACAGCTTTTGTCACTGCATTCGCATGTTCACTCACAAAATCAATCGTTCCTCCTTTTACTTTCCCCCCAAATTGTTTATCATCAATCTCATACCATTGTTGCAAAGCACGATTAATAAACAAGCCTTTTGCATCTAATGATTTTGCTTCGTCTGCCGTTAAATCATCAAAAAACAATTGTCCCGAACCGATTCCACCTCCTGAAAAAACAAGGTTCTTCCCTACCTGCCCTGCATTATTTGACAACCCATTTTCGAAATCAGAATTCTTGCTCATCAATAATAATCGCGATGTTTCAATCGCCTGCGCAGCGACTACAAATAGCTTCGCTTTTACGAATTGCTTTTGTCCCGACTTATCATAGAAATTTGCTTTTTGAATGTTGCCATTTCCATCTGTTTCCAAATGAAATACTTTTGAATTCGGTAAAACGCTGCAATTTCCAGTTTTTAAAGCTTCATTTATTAAGGCAACGCGAGAACTTCCTTTTGCATCAGAAGAACAGCCGTAACTTCCGCAATAATTTGAATAAAAACAGGAGTTTCTATCGTCTTTTGGTCGAGATAAAATTCCTCTTGGCGCTGGTATTAATTCATAATCCAGTTTAGCAGCTGCTTTATCTAACCATGAAGCAAAAATATTTTCACCTAAAGCAGGATATGGGAAATCTGGTGTCGAACGAGGTTCTAGAAAAGAATGTGGTATCACTTTTCCTGAAACACCAACCATAGATTCTACTTTAGCATAGTATGGCTCCATATCTTCATAAGAAATTGGCCAATCTGCAATATTCGCATCTTTAATCGGTCCATATTCCGACAGTAAACGGAAATCTTTTGGTTTTAACCGGTGAAAATAAGCACTCATAAAATTGGACGAACCACCAACGCAGCTGCCGTTCCAAAAGTCTTTTCCAGATGCATAAGTAGATTTACTCATCCAATCACCATCTTCGTTTTGTGTTACTAAAACATGGCTTTCATCCTTTAAATTAGGAGTATACACACTTCTTCGTGTTGCTACCATTTCATCTTTAGAAAAATCTTCTGTCTTGAACCAAGGTCCTTTTTCAAGCACAACAACCTTATATCCAGCACGAGATAATTCGAAAATTACCGGACCGGCACCTGCTCCACTTCCAACTACACAAACATCGTATTTCATCTATTCTTGAATATTTCGGGATATAATATTTTAGTTGTAGGTCTCGGTTGTCCTGGATTATGGTTCAACCATTCCCAACCCATTTCATCAGTGTTTGAACCATAAGCTGGATCAAGTAATAAGGCTTCCATTATTAAGGTAATTAATCGAGAAAGAAATTTATTCCCCCATGACTCTTTGTTAATTGATGCAATCATCTCTTCCTGATTCCCTAGAGACAATGAATGAAAAAAGGAGTTGTACTTCATTTTTGAGTAAGCTTCAAGCTTATCTATTTTTTCAAACAAATAAGTATTTTCCTCTGGATCTAAAAATGAATCATTTAAAACCCAAACAAGGTATGAGGCGGCATTAATGTCTCTGGCACTTGGTCCATTTCCATCATCTGGAAACAAAATGTCTTGAACTGCTCGAACTGATTTAAATTGATCTTCAGTTAAGGGTGAACAATTTTTAATAATTTCTTCCTCTGAAGAACAAGAAGTCAACCACGGCAATTGAATCGCCAATCCAGAAAGAACTAGTGTTTTTACAAATTTACTACGCGACAACAACCATTCACTTTCATGGTTATCATCTATGCTGCTATTCGGTTTACTTTTTGTCAAGGGAGATAATTAGGATTAAAAAAAGAGCCGTTAATTAAAACGACTCTTTTACTATTATTTTAATTTAAGAAAGGTTCTCAAATTGAAAAAGATTATTTTTTACCTTCTTCGCATTTGCCTTCCTCACATTTCATTCCTTCATCAGATTTTCCTTCTTCACATTTTCCTTCCTCACATTTTTTTCCTTCCTCACATTTATCTCCTTCCTCACATTTTCCTTCCTCACATTTTCCTTCTTCACATTTTGCTGATTCTTCTGTTTTATCAGCTTCTTCAGTTTTATCTCCACAGCTTGACAATGAAACAGTTGTTGCGAAAGCCAACATCAATAATACGCTTACTCTAGTTAATTTAGTTTTCATAATGATTGTTTTTTTAAGTTATTTTTTTTTCAATATCTGAAACTTTAGACGGAAACACAATTCTTTACTTACAAATTTTCTAATTATTATTTAATAAAAATGAAGAAAACTGAATATAAGCAAAAGTCAAACCGTCTAGAAATCAGTATTTATAAGCTAATCAGAAAATATGATACGCAAAAACAGTTGTTGTCCAAATAATTAAAGCTGAAATGGAAATTCCAATTGTATTTGCATAAAAAGCCTTTTTTCGATTAATTTTAAAAATATAGGCAGCAATTGTTCCTGCCCAAATACCAGTGCCAGGAAGAGGAATTGCAACAAAAAGCATTAATCCCCAAAAGCCATATCTGCCAATTCCATTTTTAGCTCCTTTTTTTGCCTTCCTAGCAATAAAGATTGCCATTTTTTTATACAATAAAAATCTAAAAAAATACCGATTAGCATGATCAAGAAAAAGCATTAATAATGGATAAACCAATATATTAGCAGCAAGACAAAAGATTAATACAAGGTAAATATTCGCATCATTTAATATTGCAAAAGGAATCCCAACTTTGGACTCACCTGCAGGAGAAACACTCCACAGCATTGCAATTAATAATACGTTTATTGTTTTCATTTATAACTGAATTTTTCAATTTGAAAAGAGCTTAAAAATAGGTTCTTTTTTTAGTTAAAACGGTGTTTTATACTGACTAATTTCCATAGAAACCAAAAGTTTGAACAATCATACATAATAAGGTAGTAAAATCATTAAAGTTAAATATTGAATATCAACCAACTAACCTTAATTCATGAAAATTCAATGAATCCATTTTTTATAATAAAATAACATTTTATCTGGGAAAAATGTATCTTCCATTGAACATTACTACATTTGTTTAAATCGATTTTAGAATGGTAGAACCGTACATAATTATTGAACCGAAGAATCTAAGAGTTCCTTTTGTATTAAGCGTTCCGCATTGTGGAACAGAATTCCCTGATGAATTAAAAGACGATTATAAATCAGACATGATGGCCGCTCCAGACGATACAGATTGGTTTGTACATCAACTTTATAATTTTGCTACAGAAATGGGCATAACAATAATTCATGCGCGTTACAGCCGATGGGTGATTGATTTAAACCGTGACCCTAAAAGTGTTCCATTGTATAACGATGGAAGAATAATAACAGGCTTGACGACTACAACCGATTTTTTCGGAAATGATATTTATATTTCGAAAGATAAAATTCCAAATCAAATAGAAGTTCAACGTCGTTTGGACAATTATTACCGGCCTTATTATTCCAAAATTGAATCGCTTTTAGAGGAACGAATTCAAGAATTTGGAAAAGTAATTCTTTGGGATGCACACTCCATTCGTAAAAGCGTTCCAACGATACGAAAAGAAGATTTTCCAGATATGATTTTAGGTGATAACGATGAAGTTACGGCTGACGCGAAGCTTATTTCAAGTGCATTAAATAATCTTCGAAGTGGAGAATTTGGTGTAAATCACAACGACCCATTTAAAGGAGGGCACATTACGCGTTACTTCGGAAAACCAGAGAAAAACGTTCATGCGTTGCAATTGGAAATGAACAAAATTCTCTACATGAATAATGAGGAATTGGAATTCAATGAAGAACGTGCGAATAAAATGAGAACAATTCTAAAACGTACGTTTAACTCTTTACTTCAAACAATCGAAACTATTTAAGCGATGAAAGCATTTTTCTTTAAACACATCTTGCAAAAAGACGGCTGGAAATCTGACGTTCGTGTAGAAGTTGATGATAAGGGTGTAATTACTTCTATTGAAAACTCTGGTAATTCAATTGGAGCAGAAATCATAACTGGATTTGCATTACCTGGATTTCAAAATGCGCATTCACACGCGTTTCAATACGCAATGGCGGGATTGGCAGAAGTTCACGATATTTCTCATACCTCAGATGATTTTTGGTCGTGGAGAGAAGCGATGTACAAATTGGCACTTCAAGTATCTCCTGATGAAATGGAATCAATTGCAACGATGCTATACTCTGAAATGGTACGTCAAGGCTATACGAATGTTGCTGAGTTTCACTATGTCCACCACCAAAAAAATGGACAGCCGTATGACAATTTAGCTGAAATGGGAAGCCGAATGATTTCAGCGGCTCAAACGGCTGGAATTAACATCACGTTGGTACCAATTTTCTATCAAAAAGGTGGATTTGGACAAGAACCAAACGACCGTCAACGAAGATTTATCTCTAAAGATATTGATACCTATTTAAAATTACTTTCTGCTTCAGAAGAGGCTTGTAAAAATTATATTGGAGCAAACATTGGAATTGGGATACACTCAATGCGAGGAGTTGAACCAAAAGATATTGCTGAAATAGCGGAAAATGGGCCACAAAACATTCCATTTCACATTCATGTTTCTGAACAATTGAAAGAAATTGAAGATTCGTTAACTTACCTTGGAAAACGCCCCGTAGAATGGATGTTAGATAATGTAAATATGACAAATCGTTTTAATTTGGTTCATGCGACTCATTTAACGGACCAAGAAACAAGAGGAATTGCTCAATCTGGAGCGAATGTCGTTATTTGTCCCACTACCGAAGGGAATTTAGGTGATGGTTTATTTCCATTGCGGGACTTTCAAAATTACGGAGGAAATTGGAGTATTGGAACGGACAGTCACATTGGAATTAACCCCTTGGAAGAACTAAGAGTCCTAGATTACGGACAGCGTTTGATTTCTCATCAACGAAATACTTTCACCTCGAAGATTCAAGGCGACACCGGACATTTTGCTATAGAAATGGCAACGTTTGCAGGTCGGAAAGCAATGAACGATTTTAGTTCAGAGTTCTTTGCAGTTGGAAATAAATTGAACGTTTGTCTTATGGATGAAACAGCACCATTATTAGCTTCAACATCAAAAGAAAAACGAACTTCTTCAATCGTATTTACAGCCGATACGACGCATCATTCCGGAACAATTGTAAATGGACAATTAGTCACTTCAAATGGGAAACACTACAAACAAAACGAAATTAGAGCAACATTTGCATCAACACTGAAATCACTCTCCAACAGATAAATCATGAAAAACATTCAACTCATTCCAGCCGAAACCTACACTAAAACAAATTGGTCTGGCGGAAAGACCTCTGAATTGTTTATATATCCTAAGGAAGCTGACTTTAAGCAAGGAAACTTCTCTTTGCGAATAAGCATTGCAACAGTGGAAGTTGAGTCCTCTCAATTCACTTCTCTGCCAGATGTACAAAGAACGTTAATGGTATTGGAAGGCACATTAAAACTCGAACATGATGGGCAGCATTCGTGCGAGCTCCTTCCTTTCGAACAGGATCAATTTAGTGGAAATTGGTCAACCAAAAGCTGGGGAAAAGTCACCGATTTCAATGTGATGACGAAGAACGAAACAAAAACGATTGTCCAGAAAATAGATTTAATTGCCAATGAGACATTAGCTTTGACATCTGCATATGATTTACAATTTATCTATGTAAAATCAGGAAGCATTGGAATTGAAGAAATACTTGTATCAGAAGGAAATTCAATTGTAATCAACAATTTAAATTATGCAAAGGTTGTTGCTGGAAGTGATTTTGAGCACACAGAAGTAATCCTTGTTTCCGCTGATTTTTAGCTCGTCGAAAGCGAATCTTCCTCTTCACCCCAAGAGTCCCATTCGTCTTGAATGATTTCATTTGGATCAAAACTTTCATGATCCGGTATTGGATCGCAGCCGTAATAAGTGAACTTTTCTGTTAAGCTGTCTGTTTCAAATAGAATGAAAATCTCTCCAAAACCGCACGTCTTTTCATACTTCGCTTTCAAATTTGACATAATACTATCAGCAATTACTGAGTAATCTTGTGAGTTCGTTCTTCGTATAGTAAGCGTTAATGTTCCATTTCCATTCGAATAACTTGTTGAAACGCCCACATATTTGCAATCACACACTTCTTTAGCTGCTCTACGAATTTGATTGGATTTTTTAATTTCTTTAGCAATAAGTTTACATCCTACTAAAGTAAATAGTGCTGCAAAAAGTAATATATACGCTTTTTTCATCGGATTGATTTATTCAAATATAATTGATTTCTAACAACAAGGCCTAGGAAATAATAATCCCATCCTCCATGGTGATTATGCGATCTGTTTTATTCGCGAAATCTTCATCATGCGTGACAACCAACAAAGAAAGCCCTTGGTCATGAGCCAATTCCTTAAAAATATCAAATACAATCGTTGCATTTCGGCTATCTAAATTTCCAGTAGGTTCATCACCCATAATAATTTTAGGACTGTTAATCAAGGAACGCGCGATTGCTACTCGTTGCTTTTGACCACCTGAAATTCTAGACGAAAGCTTCAAGGCCTGATCACCAATCTCAAGAAGTTTTAATTTTTCATATGCGTCATGCTCAATTTCTTCAGCTGATTTTTTTCCGAGTTTTCTAGCAGGAAGCATCACATTTTCAAGAACCGTAAACTCCGACAACAGGTAATGAAACTGAAAAACAAATCCAATTTGTTCATTCCGAATACTGGCCAACTCATTCTGCGACAATCCACTGATTAAACGATTATTCAAAAATAAGTCTCCTTCAAAATCTGTATCCATTGTGGAGAGAATATAAAGTAATGTTGATTTCCCGCAGCCAGACTTCCCCATAATTGACACGAATTCACCTTTATCAATTTCAAGAGAGATATTTTTCAAAACATGAAAATCCACTGGCACTCTAAAGTACTTATTGATGTTTTTTGCTTCTAATACTTTTTCTACCATTATTGTCCTCTTATTATATCAACGGGGTCGATATTCTGTGCCTTTCTAGCTGGAAAAAATCCAGCAAAAAAGGTTGAAATCATTGCGAAAATAATCCCAATTACATAAAAACTAACTTGAAAATTCACAGGCATGGTTTTAACTGTAGGCAGAGCTTCTGTTTCAAAAGGAGTAAGGCTAATAAGGTAGGACATAGAATACCCCAAAATCAATCCCAAAACACCTCCAATCAACCCAATAATCAAAGCTTGGCTGATGAAAATTCGTTGAACATCTTTACCCGAAAATCCAACGGCCTTTAGAATAGCTATGTCATTCATTTTTTCATATATCAGCATGTTTAATATGTTATAAATACCAAAACCTGCAACAATCAACAAGGTAATAGAAACTGCATAAGAAATTAAATTTCGAATACTCGTTCCTGTTTCAAACTGAGCGTTTGCTGTTTGAATATCGGTAGCGGTAATATCGTATTTACGTTCCATATCGCGACCTATCTCAGGAGCTTTACTCATATCATATAACTTGATGTTAATATCAGTTATGTAGTCATTCGTCTCTCCTACTAGTCTCTGCGCAGTTTTCAAATTGACATAACTCTGAATGTTGTCAACATCTGCCATTCCACTTTGAAATAAAGCAACTATTTTCAGCGTAAAATTATCACCGGCAGTTGTTCTTAACTGTATTTTATCCCCTAAAGTAAGCGCAAGTTTGTCCGCTACTCCCTTTCCTAATAAAATTCCATTTTCGTTTGTCGCGAGGTTATTTGCTTTTCCAGAAGTGATGTAATCATTCAAATTATAAAGGCGACTTTCTTCAACTACATTTATTCCTGAAATTGAGCCATTCAACATGGAAGATCCAGCCACATAAAAAGCTTGAGCGCGGACGACAGGTGTTACTCCTCGTATTTCAGGCTGTTTTTTTAAATAATTCATCAATGCCAATGAATTATGGATTTTAAGTTGACTTTTCTTTGGTTTTATTGAGTGAACTACACGTACATCGTTGCTATAAGCTGCATCAAAATCAATTGGCTGTTTCTCACTAGGTAAAATTTCATTGTACAATCTAACATGGGGTGTTCTATTCAGAACTAAACCATCAAGTAAACCATTCAGACCAGTCATAAAACTCATCATAATGATATACGCACCAATTCCAAAAGTTACACCCAGCGCGGCTACGATAGTTTGCTTCTTTTTAGAAAGCAAATGCGTTTTTGAAATATTTAATAGAATAGAATATTTCATGAACTATAGTGGTTTTAATATTTCTTCGCCTTCTTTTAGCCCTGAAATAATCTCTACGTGACTTAAACTTTGCACACCGATTTTCACTTTCTTCATTCCATTTTCTGTCTCCACCTTGTTCAAATCAATTAAATATTCTCTCGGAATTACTAAGGCCTGTTTTATCTGTTTTACAATAATATTTCCTTCACCTGTAAGTCCCATGTACAATTCACTAGGGAAATCTACAAAAACACCTTCAATTTCAAAAGTCTGCGTTCGCCCATCCATTTTTGGTGTAATGTGCGTTACTTTTGCTTCAAACGATTGTGATTTATATGCTTCTAGCGTTACCACTATTTTCTGGCCTTTTTTGATTCGTGTAATATCTACCTCATCAATTAACATTTTAATAGAAAACTCATCTGTTGACCCAAGCACTGCCAATGGCTCTTGAACTGAAACAAATTCTCCCTGCTCTTTAAATACATCATACACTTTTCCAGAAATAATTGCTCTAACTGCTGCATCATCTGATCGAGAAACACTAGAATTATAGTTGTTCTTAGCTTGGTCCAAAGAAACCTTCAGTTCTCGTTCCATCCTTACTAATTTATTCTTTAAACTACTGTAATTGTTTTTGGAAGAAGAGTATATTAATTCACTCTGTTCTAACTCTACTTTTGTCAATACATTTTTATCATATAACAATTTGTTTCTATGATAATTTATCGAATCATTTTGCCGCTTTAAATTTGCACTATTTATATCTAATCTTAAATCATCTATTTGATTTCGATCACCGTTATAGTTCTTTTGTGCAAGTTCATAATTTAATCGAGCATTACTCGCTGTGGTTGTTCCTTGAACATCTCGAATGTGAAATAAGATGTCTCCTACTTCAACTTCATCTCCTGGAAATGCAAATACTTTTTCCAAGTATCCGGTTACTGAAGAGTTCACCTGATACATGTTCATTGGTTCAATAGTTACGCTTGAATACACTGATTCAACGATATCTGAACGTTCCACTAATGCAGATTCTCGTTTATCAGAACAGCTACTTAAAAAAAGCAATCCTAAAGTCAAAACAACTATTTTATATCTATACATGTTAATTTTAATTCATTTATTATTATAGCTAAATCCCAAGTTACAAGATAGTGATTCGGTTAGAATAATTGAGTAATCTTTATTACATTTAGAAACAATAAAAACTACTTCAAATGAAAATTTACCTATTTGGCCTTTTATTTTCGGCCTCACCATTTTGCTTTAGTCAAAGTAACACTGTAAGTTCAGGAGGTAACGCTTCAGGAATAGATGGTTCATTAAGTTACACAATCGGTCAAATTGACTACTCAAATTCAACAAGCGCTTCAGGAAATATGAATCAGGGAGTTCAACAACCTTTTGAATTCTACACGATTTCTTCTGGCATTGATGAATTGAATTCATTGGGCGTTAGTCTCTATCCAAATCCAACGAACGATTATATTGTTCTAAATTTAAATTCAGTATTAGAACATTTAACCTATCAGTTAACTGACGTAAATGGACGATTGGTTTCAATTGGTGAAATAATTACTAACGAGACAATCATAGACACGAGAAATTACTCGGTAGGTGAATATCATCTATCTATTATTCAACAAGGTTCGCACATCCAATCTTATAAAATTATTAAAAACTAATTATGAAAAAACTAATTATTACAGGCCTATTCAGTCTGAGTATTGTAATGACTTGGGCTCAATCACCTCAAAAAATGACATTTCAAGCAGTGGTTAGAAATGCCTCTGATGCACTGGTTTCCAATTCAAATGTTGGAATGAGAATAAGTATTCTTCAAGGAAGTGCAAGTGGAACAGCCATTTACGTTGAAAACCATACTCCAACAACTAATATAAATGGATTGGCAACTCTAGAAGTTGGAGGCGGTACTGCTACAACTGGAGTTTTCTCTACAATTGATTGGGCATCTGGTCCATATTTTTTAAAAACAGAAACTGACCCAACAGGTGGTTCAAACTATACAATAACTGGAACTTCACAATTGCTAAGTGTACCTTATGCATTATATGCTGCAAATAGCGGTAGCAGTGCACCAGGCCCTCAGGGAGTGCAAGGTATACAAGGACCTATTGGACCGCAAGGACCTGCAGGTACGGATGCACAAACACTTTCAATTTTAGGACAAAGTTTAACAATATCAGGTGGAAATTCAGTGACTTTACCGACTAGTGGAGGAACCCTTGATCAAGCATATGATTTTGGAGGTGGTGGTGTAGGACGAATTATTACTGCAGACGCTGGTTCAGTTGAAATCAATACCGCTACTCCATCCGCAGTGGCATTGAGAACTACGCATTCGAATTCAGGAGTAGCTATATTGGCTCAAACAACAAATGCAAGTAATACATTTTCTACTATACAAAGTTCCACAAACTCAACTTCAGCTTTAGCTTCGGCAATCGTGGGTAATTCAAGTGGTGCAGCATGGGGGGTTTCTGGTCAAGTTCAATCGACCGCAACTGCTTCATCTGCAGTTTATGGAAGTAATTTAAGAACTACTGGTGGATATGGAACATATGGCATTGGACATACTGGTACAGTTGGTGAGACGAATTACCAATTGGGATTTGGTGTTTACGGTCATAATTATGACGCTATTGGACCTCTAGGTAATGCCGTTGGTACATATGGCCTAGGTTACGTAGGAATTTGGGGAGATCAATCTGACGTTAATGGCTATTCAGTATATGCAAACGGAGATTTCGGTGCAGCTGGAACTAAAGCCTTTTCAATTGATCACCCTCTTGATCCGGCTAACAAATACCTTAGACATTATAGTATCGAGTCAAATGAAGTGTTAAATCTTTACAGAGGAACGGTCGCATTCGACGCTAACGGAGAAGCCGTCGTAACTCTTCCGGACTATTTTGATGCAGTTAATACAGATTTCAGTTATCAACTTACTCCAATTGGGGGTTACGCTCCAATCTTTATTAAAGAAAAAATTACCAATGGACAATTTGTAATTGGCGGTGGTAATCCAACTATGGAAGTTTCATGGACTGTCTGCGCACAACGAAATGATCCATATTTACAACAACATCCAACATCGAAACAAGTTGAAGTTGATAAAGAAGAATGGAATAAAGGAAAATACTTACAACCAGATCTATACAATCAATCTGAGGATTTAAGAATCGTAAAGCCTTTAGCGACTGATCATTCTCAAACGCCAATCAATATTCTGAAAGAACATTAATTTGTATCATAAAAAAAGGGGAGCTAATAATTAGCTCCCCTTTTTTTGTATCCTATTTTACTGTCTTACAATAAAAGTAACTCTTCTGCTTTTCGCCATGATCAAATCTTCATCATCTTCTGGATTTGTATCTTCACTTGGTTCATCGCTCCCTTTTTGAGTAAATATAATTCTTGCTTCAGGAATTCCTTTTTCCATTAAATATTCCATTACAGCACCAATACGTTTATTATCCATATCAGCGTAATAATCATTCTCTATTCCAACAGAATCTTCCATTGCATTATTATGACCATTTATTTGCAATTTCATTGCTGGATTTTCTTTTAACAGTGAAGCAATTAAGTCTAATGATCCAGTTCCTTCTGTTGTCAATTTATCCCTTCCAAAAGCAAAGAAAATTTCTTGTATTTCGATTTTCTCCTTTGCTGACATTTCTTCAGTTACGTTAAATACCTTTTGGTAAATTGTAGTTGAATACTCTTGGGAACTTTCTTCTGCTTGACAATCACATTGTTCACCATCATTTAATAAACGAACAGTAACATCGTCAATATAGTAATAAGCAGCGACAATTTGCGTCACCTTCGTTTTAGGGTCTTTTTTCATTCGTTCAGACTTAGTTTCATCATCCGAATTAAAATTTCCAATAGTAATATACTTCTCTCCTCCCTCTGCAACTACAACTCCACAAACCTCTGTCCAATTGTAACGAGCGCTCATAATTTTATGATCGTTGTTATAATGCAATAAACTCGCTTCATCAATTAAAGGTAATTTTGAATCAGAACCAAATGGTTTTTTACTCAACTTTGCTCCTATGTTATTTGAAGCATATTTAGAAGCTTCAGCTAAAGACAAATTGAACTTTACGCAGTACCTCATGTCTTTCTTTAAAGGAACATCTATTTTTGTCATAACGTAAGAACGTGGCATCTTATCTCCATAAGAATAACCTACAATTCCAGCGTAATTGCCACCTTCCTTTGGGTGTTCTTTACCGTAAATGTTTTCTGGAACATTAATATCTTCAAGTTTACTGCTTGTAAATAAATCAGCACGAACTCCAGTCGGAGAAACCCAACCTTCTGCGCTTTCAATTGATCCTAAACGTTTTGGAGCTTTACCAACTGACTCGAATCCAGAATTTGAAATTAAATTTTGTCCTTCTTGAGCAAACGCATTCAGCGAAAGGATTCCAACGGACATTGTCCAAATTAATTTTGTCATTGTATTAGTGTTTAAGTTCATAGTTTTTTACTGTATTAATAAATGTTTTTACCTTTTCTGGATCGATATCTGGATAAACACCGTGCCCCAAATTAACAATATGTCTTTTACTTATGAAAGAATTAAGCATATTATTTGTTTGTCGCTCTACCTCAGAATGAGACGAATACAAAACACAAGGATCTAAATTCCCTTGTAATGTTCTCTTATCACCAACAGTATTTCTAACCTCAGTCATTTGCATATTCCAATCCACTCCGATTGTGTTACAGTCCATAGCAACAATTTCATTTACCGAATTATACGCGCCCTTTGCAAAAATTGTTACAGGCACTTCAGTTATTGCTGTCGCTATTTGATCCATATATTTCAATCCAAATTCAGCATATTGTTCTTTACCCAATATTCCGGCCCAAGAATCAAAGATTTGAACCATATGGGCTCCAGCTTTAATTTGTGCCTTCAAGTACTGAATTGTCACTTTTGTTATACGACTAAGCAACTCGTGTGCCAAAGATGGATTAGTGTACAAAATCTTACGTGATTCAGAAAAGGTTTTTGACCCTTGTCCCTCTGTCATATAACAGAAAATCGTCCAAGGTGCACCCGCAAAACCAATTAATGGAACACGACCATTTAATTCCCTATTTGTAATTCGTATCGCTTCAGTAACATAACCTAATCGATCTTCTACATCAAAATCAAACTCCGCATATTTTAATGCTTCTTCTGTTCGAATTGTTTTCTCAAACCAAGGACCCTTCTTTTCGATCATTTGATATTCCAAGCCCATAGCTTCTGGAACGACTAGAATATCTGAGAAGATTATCGCCGCATCAACACCCAGTATATCAACCGGTTGAACAGTAACTTCTGCCGCTCTTTCTGGGGTTTCAACTAATTCCTTAAATCCTGAAAGATTACCTCTAACCTCTCTGTATTCAGGCAGAATTCGTCCTGCCTGACGCATCAACCAAACAGGATATCTTTCAATATCTTCACCTTTGGCTGCACGTAAAATTAAATCATTTTGAATTTTCATCACTACAAAGATAGAAAAATGGATTGCTTTAACGAACCAAATTCATTTGATTTTTGGGGCATTAATCAGTAAATTCGTTAAATACTTACCAACTAATTTCTTTAAGCGATTTTGACCTTAAATATTCGTTTATTTTTGAAAATGGTTTGGACCCAAAAAAGCCTCTATAGGAAGATAAAGGGGAAGGATGTGGCGAAGTAAGTATTAAATTATTCTCATGGTTTAAATTAGCTCCCTTTTTCAAAGCTTTACTGCCCCAAAGAACATATACAACACCTTGCTTTCTATTATTCAATTCTCGAACAACAGCATCTGTAAACTTCTCCCAGCCCAGACCAGCATGGCTATCAGCCACCCCTTCACGAACTGTCAAAACAGTATTGAGCATCAAAACGCCTTGATTCGCCCATGAAATTAGATCGCCATTGTTCCTTTGCTTGATTCCCAAATCACCTTCCAACTCCGCAAAAATATTCTTTAAACTAGGTGGTAACTTTGTTACTTCTGACGGGACCGAAAAACATAAACCATCAGCCATCCCTTTTGTATGGTAGGGATCTTGGCCAATTATAACAACTTTCACATTATCAAACTGACATTGATCAAAAGCACGAAAAATTTGACTTTTACTTGGGAAAATTGTGTGCTGCAGGTATTCATTCTTAATAAAGTCAGTTAATTCCTTAAAATAAGACTGATTAAACTCATCATTCAACACCTTTTTCCAAGAATCTTCGATTTTCACATCCACAATTCGAATATAAAAGAAAATTAAAGATTAACCATTATCTTTGTTCATATGCAATACAAACTTTTAATTGGTCTATTACTTTTTTCCTTTTCGTGCACGGAACCAGAAAAAAAGGAAAGTGATTTTTTCGAAAACATCGAAAATAAAGAACCTGAATATAAATCAATAGACGAGAAAATTATTCGTCATATCGAAAGTAACTTGAGAATACCGGGAACTGAAAAATATTCATACGCGATTTATAAAAGCAACTTAAACGGCGATGACAGTTTAGATTATATTATTACTGTGAATCGTTTGGAATTTGCGCTTCAAGAGGCAATTGAAAGCGGCAAGGTGGCGCAAAGAGCTGAAATGGGTTACATGGGGAACTACAATTACTATTTCTACATGGATGGATTATCGAAAGAGATTTCTACAGCCATTCCTGTTCCTTCAAGTCCCTATGCAGAATTGGAAGTTGAATTCCACAATATAAAAACTGAAGCGCATAAAGATTTTACAATTGATTTACGAATTACCAATTCTAAGTTCAGAAGATTTTACACCATAATTAACGACATTCCGCGTCAAACTTTTGAAGCAAAAATATTTGATGGTTTAGGAGATAATAATCCAGAAGCCTTTGTCATTGAATATGAACCTGGCAGTTTTACTTTAGCTAAGGATATTCTAGTTTATAAAGGAACGCTTGAAAAAGTAACTATTAACTCTGTAAATGATGTATATAATTTCCATCCAAAAATAACTTCTACCGGTAAATTGGATCGAAAATGGTACTTCAGTGACTCAAAGAACAAATATTTCACAGAAAATTAATGGAAAATTCCTTTTCCTTTTCTAAAACCTTTCGTTACGAGACGCAAAACGAAGATAAACATCCAACTAAAATCATCTATGTCCTTCATGGTTATGGACAATTAGCAAAGTTCTTTATCAGAAAGTTTAACGCACTTGCAGATGATTATCTTATCGTTGCCCCAGAAGGTATGCATCGGTTTTATTTGAATGGTTCAAGTGGCAAAGTTGGCGCGTCATGGATGACTAAGGAAGCCAGAGAGATTGATATTAAGGATAATATTGATTGGTTGAATGCTTTAGACAAGAAAATTTCATCGAAGCACCAGATTAATGAACGAATCTTACTAGGTTTTTCACAAGGTGGAGCAACAGCAATCAGATGGAAAATGAATTCTCAACTGGTATTTGACAAAACAATTATTTGGGCAAGTGATTTTCCTCCTGACATGGAGCCACAAATGGATCTTCTTAAGGGGGAAAACGAAAATTATTTTGTCATTGGCAATGAAGATGAATACTTCAATGAAGAACACCAAAATAAATTAATCTCACTTTATAAAAGCGTAGATTTTAAAATAAGTACGTACCTTGGTCGCCACAATATTGACACATCAACATTACTTCAGATATTGACCAATAAAAACAATTAATCTTTATCTTTGGCATAGTTTCTGCTAAAAAGAGAGAAAATAATACAACATGAAAAATATAATTACACTTATTATCTTAATTTGTACATCGTTTGCATCTTTTGGGCAGGACGCTAAATCTCAAGAAATACTTGATAAGCTTTCGAAAAAGATGAAATCACAAAATTCATTCTATGTTGAATTTAGTGCAAACGTTAAAAACAGCTCGACAGGAACTGCTGAAACTGAAACTGGAAAAGGATGGGTAAAAGGTGAAAAATACTATGCTTCTTTCGGTGAAAATACTGTGATTTCGAACGGGTTAAAATCTTGGACAATTGTTAAAGAAGAAAAATCGGTTTATGAGTCTGATGCCAATGAAGACGATGACGAATCAATCAACCCTCGTAAACTTTTAACAATCTGGGAAGAAGGCTTTAAAAATAAATATTACAAAGAATCGACGTTGAACGGAGAAGCAGTTCATATCATTAATTTGTATCCTAAAAATCCAGGTAGTGTAGATTACCACACGGTAATATTATACATTTCTAAATCGAAAAGTGAAATCATGAAAGTTATTTTGAAAACGAAAGATGGAACTGTCATGACATACACAGTAACAAAATTTCAAACAGAAACAGATTTAAGTGATTCTAAATTCGTGTTTAGCGCTTCGAAATATCCAGGATATACGGTAATTAGAGATTAATCTAATATAGATGAAACAAAAAAGGGACGAAAGTCCCTTTTTTTATTTCTATTAAGTTTAGATCAATACTTCATAATGGAAGAGACAGCCTCATCCAAGCGATGTTTCGGTAAAAATTGTTCTTCTAGATGCGCAGCAAAAGGCACTGGTGTATCTATTGAAGCAACCCGTTTAACCGGCGCATCAAGATATTCAAAACAGTTTTCAGAAATCAAAGCAACAATTTCTCCTCCAATTCCTCCCGTCATACAGTCTTCATGCAATACAATTGCCCTACCAGTCTTTTTAACCGAATCATAAATTGCTTCAGTATCCAGTGGCAATAGAGTTCTTAAATCAATTATTTCTATTGAACAGTCAGAATGCTTTTCAGCGTACTCTTTCGCCCAATAAACACCCAAGCCATAAGTAATAATTGACAAGTCATTTCCTTCCTTCACTGTTTTCGCTTTTCCAATTTCAACCGTGTAATAGTCGTTTGGAATTTCTTCACGAATACTTCTGTACAAAAACTTATGTTCGAAAACCATGACTGGATTCGGGTCTTCAATTGCCGCAGCAAGTAATCCTTTTGCCTCGTATGGTGTAGAAGGATAAACAATTTTTAAACCTGGAGTATGGAAGAACCAAGCTTCGTTGCTTTGAGAATGGAACGGACCTGCAGCTGCTCCAGCTCCAGTCGGCATACGAACAACAACGTCTGCATTTTGTCCCCAACGCCAATGCATTTTAGCTAGGTTATTTACGATTTGATTAAATCCGCAAGTAACAAAATCAGCGAACTGCATTTCAACAACTGCCTTCATTCCCGCAATGGATAATCCAAGTCCTGCACCAACGATTGCAGATTCACAAATCGGAGTATTTCGAACTCGTTCTTTCCCAAATTGCTCCAAAAATCCTTCGGTAATTTTAAATACACCTCCATATTCAGCAATGTCTTGCCCCATGATAATTAAATCATCGTACTTTTCCATTGACTGACGCAAACCATCTTGAATTGCATCGACAAATCTACGCTCTGAAGTTTCACCTTTTCCCTCAATGATTTTTTGGATATAAGGCGCGTACATATCTTCCAATTCATTCTCAACGTCTGACTCAATTGCACCTTCAGCAAAAGCGATGTCTAATCCGTCTTGAATTTCAGTTTTAATTTCAGTTCTATATTCTTCAATAATCTCATCCGTCAAAACACCAGAATCTTTCAAGAAAGCTTCATAATTTGTCAATGGATCAAATTCCTCCCATTCATCTTGAATTCCTTCTGGGTAATATTTTGTTCCAGATGCTTCTTCGTGACCTCTCATTCGGAATGTCATAAACTCCAATAAAAAGGGTCTTGGATTTTTTATCTGTTCTTCTCTAATAGATCGAATAGTTCTAATAACTTCTAAAATATTGTTTCCATTGATTTGAATCGCTTCCATTCCGTATCCAATTCCCTTATCAATAAATTGCTTACATCTAAATTGTTCTGCTGAAGGTGTAGACAATCCCCAACAGTTATTTTCAATTCCAAAAATGACAGGTAAATCCCAAACTGACGCAACATTCAATGCCTCGTGAAAATCTCCTTCGCTTGCCCCACCATCTCCCGTAAATACAATTGTTGATGTTTTTAAACCTTTCACTTTTGAAGCCAATGCTACTCCCCCAGCTAAGGCAAGTTGAGGGCCAAGATGAGAAATCATTCCCACAATATTGTATTCTTGAGTTCCAAAGTGAAACGAACGATCACGACCATTTGTAAATCCCGACTTTTTACCTTGAAATTGCGCAAACAAACGATTCAATGGAATCCCTCTAGTTGTAAAAACACCTAGATTTCTATGCATTGGAAAAATATACTCTTCATCATTCATAGCATAGGCCGAACCTACGGAAATTGCCTCTTGTCCCCATCCAGAGAACCATTTTGAAATTTTTCCTTGACGAAGTAAAATCAACATTTTTTCCTCAATCAAGCGAGGTTTTAATATTTTCTTGTAAATCGACAATAATTCGTCATTCTCAAACCCTTCTTTCGAAAAAACAATTTTCCTTTTATCTAAGACCTCCATAGTATGTGTATATCGTTAAACAAATCTAACAAATAGATTAATTCTATGTGATTAATTTGCACAAAAAAAGGTCGTTAATTGAATTAACGACCTTTTAAAAATAGATTTTAGATTAAACTAATCCTTGATCAATCATTGCATCTGCAACTTTTACGAAACCAGCAATGTTTGCTCCTTTCACATAATCAATAGTTCCGTCTTCCAATTTTCCATATTTCACACAAGACTCGTGAATAGAAACCATAATACCATGTAATTTAGCATCTACTTCTTCACTTGTCCAGTTGTAACGCAATGAATTTTGAGACATCTCCAATCCTGATGTTGCAACACCACCTGCGTTAGACGCTTTTCCTGGAGAGAACAATACTTTAGCAGCTTGGAATGCTTCAATCGCTTCTGGTGTAGAAGGCATGTTTGCTCCTTCAGCAACACATTTAACACCGTTTGCGATTAATGCTTTCGCCTCATCTCCGTTCAACTCATTTTGAGTAGCACATGGTAAAGCGATATCTGCTTTTACAGACCAAGGGCGCTCATTTGCGATAAATTTAGCGTTTGGATATTTATTAACGTAATCTGAAATTCTTGATCTTCTTACATTTTTAATGTCCATGACTTCAGCCAATTTCTCAGCATCGATTCCAGCTTCATCATAAATATATCCAGAAGAATCAGAAAGAGTAACAACTTTCCCTCCTAACTCAGTTGCTTTTTCACAAGCATACTGAGCAACATTTCCAGATCCAGAGATAACGATTGTTTTTCCTGCGAATGAATCATTTTTGGTTGCCAACATTTCTTTAGCGAAATATACAGTACCGTATCCAGTTGCCTCAGGACGGATTAAAGAACCACCCCAATTCAAACCTTTTCCAGTTAAAACACCAACAAACTCGTTACGAATTCTTTTATATTGTCCAAACATGTAACCAATCTCACGACCACCAACACCAATATCTCCAGCTGGTACATCAGTATTTGCACCAATGTGCTTACATAATTCTGTCATAAATGATTGACAAAATTTCATTACTTCGTTATCAGATTTTCCTTTTGGATCAAAATCAGAACCACCTTTACCTCCACCCATAGGAAGAGTCGTCAACGAATTTTTGAATACTTGTTCGAATCCTAAAAACTTAAGGATCGATAAATTTACAGATGGGTGGAATCTTAAACCACCTTTATAAGGTCCAATTGCAGAGTTAAACTCTACTCTAAAACCACGATTCACTTGTACTTCACCTTTATCATCAAGCCATGGAACGCGGAACAAGATTGTTCTTTCTGGCTCCACCATTCTATCTAGAATTTTAGCCGCTTTGTACTTAGGAGTACTCTCAATAACAGGAATAACCGCTTCTGCTACTTCATGCACCGCTTGAAGAAACTCTGGTTCATGTCCATTTGTAGCTTTCACTTTTTCCATGAAAGCATTAATTTCCGCTTGATATTTATCTGACATTATTATAAGTTTTTATGCTGACAAATGTAAATATTTTTTGAATTACCAATTCATTTTAGCACCGCTATCTTTGGTTTTCTAAAACAGATGTAATTGGTAGAAACAGTTTTTTATGACAAACTCCTTGATTATATGGACAATTTAAGCTTTCTTTCTGTTTTATTTAGGCGAAAAAAAATATTAAAAAAGGTAAGCAACCTATTAATAAACTTGCCGTCTTAATAACGAATAACACTAATATAAAATTAGCAAAATGCTTAAAAAAACATACACTCTGCTGGTCTTAACCTTTTTAGGCTTAAATTCCTCAACTATTAATGCACAAACTTGTTTAGGACAAGATATTACAGTTTGCACCGGAACACCTGTCACAATAACTAACTGTGGACTTCTTGGCGGCGGAGGTGCTTCAACTGCGATTATTTTAAATAATCCAAGCCAAGTTAACTTAACTGATGATAGTTGGTCAGGAATAGTGCCTATTGGTTTTAACTTTAGCTTTTATAACAATATATATAATCAATGTTTAATTGGTTCAAACGGACTTCTTTCATTTAATACTGCAAATGCAAATGGATATTGTGCATGGGCACTTGGTGGAGTTGGAGCTCTTCCGACTGCTGGGTTTAATACAACATTTAATAGCGCAATGATTTGTATGTCTGATTTAAATCCAGGAGCTGGAGGAAATATTTACTACCAAACTTTAGGTACTGCGCCAAATAGAATATTTGTCGTTTTATATGAAAACACTCCTACATTCGGAACTCCTGATTGTAACTACATGGCTACGATATTACATGAAACATCAAATCAAATCGATTATCACATTGCAACGAAACAAATGGTTCCAACTTGGAACGGTGGTTTAGCAATTCAAGGTGCTGAAAATAATGCTGGAAATGTAGCTCACATAACTCCAGGAAGAAACAACACACAATGGACAGCATTTCAAGATGCAAAAAGAATGACTCCTAGTACACCAGCAAATACTGGAGCTTATACTATTAGTACAATACCATACCAACTTGTTTTCAATTCAACTGCGAATCAAAACTGGGCAAACACATTAGGTCAAACATTCCCTTACAATGCTGGTGTTTTAAATATCCCTTCTGCACAAGCTGGAACTGTTGGATACTACTTAAGTGTTAATGGAAATGGTTGTTCAGGAGCTATTGGAGCTGCGTCAGACACTTCATGGATTACTGGAGTTTCATCTGCTGTAGGAGCTAGTTCAACGCCTGATATTTGCTCTTCAGGTGCAGGAACTGTAACTGCAACTGCATTGGCTGGTTCTCCACCCTTTACATTCACATGGCCAGCTCTAGGTGCAAACACACAAACTGTAACCGGCGTTTCTGGAGGAAATTATGTTGTAAATATGACTGACGGAATGGGATGTCCATCCACAGCAATTGTTAATGTTGGGGATACACCTGCAACCTTCCAAGGTTCTTTTACTTTAGTAAGTTGTCCAGGAGGAAATGACGGAACAGCTACAGCTCAAATGACTCCAATGTTAGGAAACTTAACTTATCAATGGGATGACCCTGCAGGTCAAACTACACAAACTGCTGTTGGATTAACTGCTGGTCAGTATACGTGCACTGTTACGTCAGATATCGGATGTCAAGGAACTGTTGTAGTTAATGTTACTGAAATTCCTGGGATGATCGGAAATATTACTGATTTATCGAACGTTACTTGTAACAGTGGTAACGACGGAATGCTTGAAGTAACAGTGACTCAAGGAACTGCTCCTTACTCATATGTATGGGATAATTCAAGCTCTACAACAAATATTGCAAATGACTTAATGGTTGGTCCACATATGGTTACAGTAACTGACAATAAAGGTTGTGTTATTGTTGTAAATGATGTATTGACTGAACCTGCTGCATTGGTAATTACCTTTATCACTCCAGTTACTCAAATTTGTCCTGAGGACGATATTCTATTATCAGGTACAGGTACTGGTGGGTCATCTCCTTATACATTTACTTGGTTTGAAAACGGTACTCAAATTGGAACGGGAACCTCTATTACAGTTGACCCTGCAACAACCAATACGCAATATTGTGTTGAGCTTTCTGAAGTTTGTGGTTCGCCTACAACTCAGGAATGCACTACTATTAATTTCCCTACTCCAATCGTACCGATGGCATTGCCTGATGAGTTTGAAAAATGTGTTCCTGATACGTTTTTCTTCCTAAACACATCTGTAAATGGTGGTGAAATTGCTACTACTTATTGGGAGTTTGGTGATGACCCTACTCACAATTTAATTTCAAATGGAAAGGACAGCGTTTCGCATTATTACGATATCGTAGGAACATATTCTATAACAATGGTAACTACTTCAATTTACGGTTGTGTTTATTCTGATACAATAAAAGATTTAATTGATGTGAAGCCTGTACCAGTTGCGAACTTCTCATTCTCAAATAATCCAGCGACTTATTTTGAAACAAACGTTGTACTGCAAGATGCTTCATCAAATGATGTGATTTATTGGTCGTGGTATAGTCCTGGTTCAGTTCCTATGACAAGTAACACTGAAAATGCTTCATTTACATTTCCAGAAGGAGTTGTTGGAAGCTACCCAGTTACTTTAACTGTTGAAACTGCTCTAGGGTGTGTAGATACAATTCAGTATATCATGACAGTTGTTGAAGATATCCTTTTCTACGCACCAAACGCATTTACTCCAGATGGAGATGAGCACAATCAAACATGGAAACCAATTATCAATGGAATTGATATTTATGCCTTTGAATTACTGATTTTTAACCGATGGGGAGAAGTGATTTGGGAAAATCATGATCCAAATCAAGGATGGGATGGAACCTACAACGGTAAACTTGTACCAGCAGGTTCTTATGCATGGGTAGCCCGAGTTAAAAAGCCACAAAATGATGGTAAAGAAACTTTTAGCGGAAATATTAACCTATTAAGATAATAGCATTAAATAGAAAGAAAAGGGTTTACAGAAATGTGAACCCTTTTTTCATTTAGGCATCATTGTTGATTTAAGTTCCCAAAATAGTTAGTATGTTTGAAAAAAATAAAATCATGAAAAAAATTACCACTTTATCACTGGGAATATTCTCACTTCTTTTCATTTCATCTTGTGATGTATTAGACGATGTAGCAAATACTGCCGGTACAATATTAAACGACGGATCATCTACAAGTCCTTCTTTAACCAATGGAGAAGTAATTTCTGGGTTAAAAGAAGCGCTAACAGTTGGAATTACAAATTCAGTAAATCTGACTTCTGTGACTGATGGATTTTTAGGGAACAGTGAAATTAAACTTCCTTTTCCTCCAGATGCAATTAAAGTGAAACAAAAAGCAATGGAATGGGGATTAGACGGACAAGTTGAAAAATTTGAAACAACGCTAAATAGAGCCGCTGAAGAAGCTGCAAAAGAGGCGCTTCCAATCTTCAAAAATGCAATTGTTAACATGAGCATTCAAGATGGTTTCGCTATTTTAAATGGTGGTGAAGGTTCTGCAACTCGCTTTTTAAACAACGCTACTAACTCTGCTCTTGTTGAAGCATTTTCAACGAAAGTAGAAGCAGCAATATCTAAAGTTAAATTAACGGAATACTGGAATCCCATTATTACAAAATATAATTCTGCAATGACATTCACTGGAGGGGAGAAATTAAATCCAGATTTGAATAAATACGTTACTGAATTGGCCATTAAAGGATTGTTTACAATGGTAGAAAAAGAAGAAAATAAAATACGTAAAGACCCAGCAGCCCGTGTCTCTGAAATTTTACAAAAAGTATTCGGAAGTATCGGAAAATAATTTTTCTACTTCAAAAATTTGGGAGCGTCAGTTAATCTGGCGCTTTTTTCGTTTATAAAATTGTATTTTTACCTCAATCTAGATTAAAATTATGCAATATCCCGAAACAGAACTTGTACTTAATAAAAATGGACAAGTCTATCACCTTGGCTTATCCCCTGAAAACGTTTCTGATAAGATAATTCTTGTTGGAGATCAAGATCGCGTTGATCTTGTTGCTTCCTTTTTTGACACAATTGAACATTCCTCTCAGCATAGAGAGTTTGTATCAAAAACAGGTACTTATAAAGGCAAAAGGATAACTGCACTATCAACTGGCATCGGAACGGATAACATTGATATTACCATTAGCGAATTAGATGCTCTCGTTAATATCGACCTAATTAATCGTTGCGACAAAGAATCAAAAACAGGGTTAAGCATTATTCGCATTGGAACATGTGGGATTTTACAACCAGAAGTTCCGATTCACTCTTATATTCTTTCTTCCCATGCCTATGGATTGGATAATGTTGCTCATTTTTACGAAATCGAAAAATCGTATGAAGAAACGGAATTAAACAAGGCTATTTCTGCTCATTTAAATTTACCTTCTGAAATTAACACGTATACAGTTTCTGCTTCAGATCAATTAGTTGCCGCTTTAGCCTCTGATAAAACGGTGAAAGGAATTACGGTTACGAGCAGCGGGTTTTATGGACCGCAAGGACGTCAGCTTCGCTTAAAAACAAAAACAGAAGAATTAAATGACCAATTAACTTCATTTCAACATGAACTAGGACGAATCATTAATTTTGAAATGGAAAGCTCTGCCCTATTTGCTCTAGGAAAAGCATTGGGACACGACTGTGCAACTATCTGTCTCGGAATTGCTAATCGGCCAACAAAGGACTTCTCAAAAGATTATTCGAAGGATATGTTGAAGTTGATTGAGTACGTGCTAGACCGTATCTAATTTACCTTCCTTTATTGTCTCAAGTAAATTAATTGCCTTTTCGCGGCTAACTTGCAGGATAGTTTCTGAAAATCGCGATTCCTCGTCCAAGACATGTTTTTTAGTCGCGGAGAAATGAATTGCATGCGGTTTCACTTCTGAAATAATTTTACGAATGTTATTTTGATTGATTCCTCCCCCTGGCATAATCTCTATTCGATTATCGGCATACTTCACCATTGCTTTAAGGTTTTCCATTCCCAATTCAACATTTGACCCGAGACCAGAAGAAAGAATCCTTTTGACACCTAAATTGACTAATAAATCAATTGATTTTTCATATTCAAAAGTATCATCGAAAGCGCGGTGAAAAGTCACGTCCATACCACCTGCCTTGTCGACCATCAATTCGATTGCCTTTTCATCCAATGTTCCGTATTCATTTAAAACACCTATTACAACGCCGTGCACTCCTTGGTTTTTCGATTCCAAAATATCGCGTAACATGATTTCCTGCTCGTCTTTGTTGTATCGAAATCCTCCTGGTCTAGGACGAATTAAAACATGCGTTTCCAACCCATACGCCAGGGCATAATCAATTAAACCTGGAGATGGTGTCATTCCACCTTGTTCTAGATTTTGACACAATTCTATTCGGTCAAAATTCAATTCCTTTGCCAATTGGATTGCTTCAATCGAAGCTGCACATAATTCTACCTTCATAATTTCACTTATTTAAGTATGATTTCATCGATAAATGTCCATGGCTGAAAACCAGCGCCTTCATTTCCCTTTGGAATTTCATCAATGGAACTAATTTTCAATTTGATTTTATCTGCTTTCACTTTAAAATCAATTTTTTGATATTCTTCTTTAATTACGACTTCAGTATATTTTGTCCATTCTCCATTTTCCAATTGATACGAAATCAACATTGACTCTGGCAAATAAATCCATGAACCTTGTGCGTTCAAAAAGCCAACTGTCAATTCAGAAATGTTATTTCCATTAGGCAAATCAATTATCAATTCAATTTCCTTTTCATTGAAACCCAACCATTGATCTCCTTTCCAAGGACGCGTTCCTTTCACTCCGTCAACAAGTGTCAAATCTCCACCGTTTGAATATTTGGAATGTGGTTTTGTAATTAATTCAATTGGCAAGCCAAGCCCTGAATGAGTGATGAAGTTATACTTTATATCATTCTTTAAAGCATCACTTTTTAGGCGAATTGAATAATAGTAATCTTGATCCAATATGTTTCCTCTATACGATTTAAATGAATTCCCTTCAATAGCATCCATTCTCAAACCAACGCCAGCATTTTTGTCGTAGGTTTCTCTCGTTAAATTCAATTTACCCTTCCCTTTACTTGAAAATGTATACTCCACTCCATTTTCGATTCGAGAAATTTTCATCTCGGGTAAATAGACAGATTGGGCATAATTCACCTTCATCCTTTGTAACAATGGCTCTTGAGTCTTTGCAAATACAGCTAAAAAATCTTCGTAATTGATTTTATTCTCGCTCCACAAGTTTTGAATCAACGCCAGCGCTCTAGGATACACCATGTATTCGACTTGCTCAAACGTTGGAATGTATTCCGTCCATAAGTTCGCTTGTCCACCCAATACATATTGCTTTGAATCGGCATTCATTTCGCTTGGGATGACCGAATATTTATACACTTTTTCCAAGGGTAAAAATCCTCCAATCGCCAAAGGTTCAGAAGCATTTCCACTTTGATAGTAATCAAAGTAGCAGTAGGTTGTTGGCGACATTACGACATCGTGTTTTTGATTTGCCGCCTCAATCCCTCCTTCTTCGCCACGCCAAGACATTACAGCTGCGTTGGTCGACAATCCACCCTCCAAAATCTCATCCCAACCAATGATCTTTTTCCCTTTCGAGGTCAAGTAATCGTCGATTTGTTGTATGAAGTGACTTTGCAACTGATGCTCATTTTCTAAGTGATTTTTAGCCATCACTTTTCGACAGTTCACACATTTCTCCCAGCGTGTTTTCGGCGCTTCATCTCCTCCAATGTGGATGTATTCTGAAGGAAACAATTCAACTACCTCATCCAGCACATTTTTTAAAAATTGAACTGTCTCAGGCTTAGAACAAAAAATATCATCAAAAACGCCCCACAATCCTGGGACAGGCAAAAACGTTTCATTGCACGACAATTCTGGATAAGCCGCAATTGCTGCTCTCGCGTGACCGGGCAATTCAATTTCTGGTACAACGGTGATGTATTTCGTTGCCGCATAAGCAACAACTTCCTTTATTTGTTCTTGGGTGTAAAATCCACCGTATTTTTTCTTTTCGTAGTCTCTCGGATTAGCGTTATAATGTCCCACAATTGTCGAATCTCTAAACGCTCCTACTTCGGTTAGTTTAGGATACTTCTTTATCTCAATTCTCCAGCCTTGATCATCGGTTAAGTGCCAGTGAAAAATATTGAATTTATAAAATGCCATTAAATCAATGTAACGTTTAACCTCATCAACTGTGAAAAAATGCCGCGCTACATCTAGATGCAATCCTCTCCACTGAAATTGCGGACTATCATCGATTTTACATTGGTCAATGATATGTGCGTCAGCGTTGCTTTTGATTAACTGCAACAAACTTGTCACGGCATAAAAAGCGTCTGCATCTGTTTTGTATTCAATCTGAATGGTTTTATCAACTTCGATTGCGTATCCGCTTTCTCGTTTTGGATTTTGAATGAATTGAAGTGTCCCTTTTTTCTTCACCTCCAGCAATTCAATAGAGAATAAGTCGCTCAATTGATTTTTAAGGAATTCGAGGTTGTTTTTTGAAAGCTGACCAGAAGTTATCCTAAGTTGTTTACCGAATGTCAATTCACCTCCCGTTTCTTCATACGATGCTGGTGTTGGAATAATCGTACATTGTGCAATCAATTGATTTGAAATTGCCACAAGAATGGAAAGGAGAACGAATCGAATAATCATAGATTGAAAATAGACATAAAGTTTGATTCAATTCAGACTTACAGAAGATTTATTCAATAGCTGTGAAGTTCGAATTGCGCAAAACAAAACGATAAAGGCCAAGTTCGCTACTCCCAATAATCCATTTTCATCTATAACATTGCTAATGGTATGTCCCAGCAGGTCGTTGATGTTCAATGAAAAGAAGATTACAAAACACGCAAAAACGATCCAATAGCCCCATTTATTCACTTCGATTAGGCGCTTGATGAGCATCATAATCAACGGTAGACTCAATAAGAAATGCTCTGTATCTGTGACGAAAAAGTTCGGGCAAAATGCAAAAAACACCACCACCCATTCAATGAGTGAAATTGAACTTGTTTTCATCTTATTCCACAGTAAAAAACCAATGAGTAACAGAAGAAAGAAGATGGAAGCTCCCCACGCAGATTGAATTCCCGTGAAGCGTTCCAACAAATACGTCAATGAATTTTCACTGATAATGTATTGTCCGTGCATGATTACAGCTTCTAGCCAACCCTGCCATAATTCCATCGATCCCTGAAAACCAGAACCAATAACAGGAATGAATAAGAATATCAATCCTATTCCTCCCATTGTAAAAATGATTTTCCATTTTTTATAGAACACAAGTGGAATAAATGCCAAAATAACGATTGGTTTGAGGACAATCATTATACTCCAAAAAACAGCGACGTTGATTTCCTTCTTCTTTTGTAAGGAATAAAGTCCTGCACAGAATAGGAATAAGAGCAACAGGTTCACATTCCCCATGTGAAACTCTCGCACGATATGCGGCGCAATTAAGGCAAATCCAACATACAACAATCCCATTCTACTCTTGCCCTTTTCCTCATTGATAAACATGCGGTGTAAAATGCACATGGAAACGATCAAAGAAATCATCAATAAAGAAGTGTGTATCAATTGCGCAGGGAAAAAGCCAACTAAAACAGTTGGTGAAAAGAAATAGAGCGTGGTCGGTGCGTATTTAAAATAACCAGTATCCAATCCGTAACTTACAGCGTAGGGATTGTTCCCCGAAAAATAATCCTTCGTTGCTCCGAAATAAACCACAAAATCATTGGTCCAAAACTTACCATTGTTTATTTCAACACTGACCATCAAAACGACAAACAGCAAACAAAAAATCCCAAAGAAGTAATAACCTCTTGGGATTCTTTTAACTAATGATTGTGTTTTATCCGCTGACATTTTACATGTTTCTACGGTACTGTCCTCCTACATCGAAAAGAGCGTTTGTAATTTCTCCCAACGAAGCGTGTTTACAAACTTCCATCAAATGCGCGAACATATTTTCATTGTGAATAGCCGCTACTTGAACTTTCTTAATTCCATCCGTCGTTTCTGCTTGATACGACTTCTTCAACTCGGATAACATCTCAATTTGATATTGTTTCTCCTCTTCTGTTGCACGAATGACTTCTTTCGGTAAAACCGTTGGAGATCCTTTCGAACTTAAGAATGTATTTACACCAATAATTGGAAATTCACCCGTATGTTTCAATGTCTCGTAGTACAATGATTCTTCTTGAATTTTAGAACGTTGGTACATTGTTTCCATGGCACCAAGTACTCCTCCACGCTCTGTAATTCTATCGAATTCAGCCAATACAGCTTCTTCCACCAATTCTGTTAATTCTTCAATGATGAACGAACCTTGCAAAGGATTCTCATTCTTCGCTAATCCTAACTCACGGTTAATGATCAACTGAATGGCCATTGCTCTACGCACAGATTCCTCTGTTGGTGTTGTAATCGCTTCATCGTAGGCATTTGTGTGCAGTGAATTACAGTTGTCGTAAATGGCATAAAGCGCTTGCAACGTTGTTCTGATATCGTTGAAGTCAATTTCTTGCGCGTGTAAAGAACGACCAGAAGTTTGAATATGGTATTTCAACATTTGCGCTCTTGAATTTGCACCATATTTCTTCGCCAAAGCTTTTGCCCAAATTCTACGTGCAACACGACCGATAACCGCGTATTCTGGATCAATTCCATTCGAGAAGAAGAACGATAAGTTCGGTCCAAATGCATTGATGTCCATTCCACGGCTCAAGTAGTATTCTACATACGTAAATCCGTTCGCCAAAGTAAACGCCAATTGTGTGATTGGATTTGCTCCTGCTTCTGCAATATGGTAACCAGAAATTGAAACGGAATAGAAGTTTCGAACTCCGTTGTCAATAAAGTATTCTTGTACATCTCCCATCAAACGCAATGCAAATTCAGTAGAGAAAATACATGTGTTTTGTGCTTGATCTTCTTTTAAAATGTCTGCTTGAACCGTTCCACGCACCAAGGTCAATGTCGTTTTTTTGATGTCGGCGTAAATGTCTGCTGGTAAAACTTGATCTCCAGTTACACCTAACAACATTAAACCTAATCCGTCATTTCCTTCTGGTAAATCGCCTTGGTAAGAAGGACGAACTGTTCCTTTGTCTTTGTAAATCTTCGCGATCTTCGCTTCAACTTCTTTTTCTAATCCGTTTTCTTTGATGTACTTCTCACAATTTTGATCAATTGCAGCGTTCATAAAGAAACCCAACAACATTGGTGCTGGACCATTAATGGTCATCGAAACGGAAGTCATCGGATGCGATAAATCGAACCCTGAGTATAATTTTTTCGCATCGTCCAAACAGCAAATAGAAACACCTGCGTTTCCAATTTTACCGTAAATATCAGGACGAATATCTGGATCGTTTCCGTAAAGTGTTACTGAATCAAATGCTGTAGACAAACGCTTAGCCGGCATTCCCAAACTCACATAGTGAAAACGTTTGTTTGTTCTCTCTGGTCCACCTTCTCCGGCAAACATACGTGTTGGATCTTCACCTTCACGTTTGAAAGGAAATAATCCAGCCGTGTACGGAAATTCTCCCGGTACATTTTCTTGCAATACCCATTTTAAAATATCTCCCCAACCTGTATACTTTGGAGTTGCTACTTTAGGAATTTGCGAATGAGACAATGACTCAGTATGCGTTTTCAAGGTCAATTCTTTGTCACGTACTTTGAATTTAAATTCTGGATTCTTGTACAGTTGTTTCTTTTGTTCCCATTCCTCTAGAATTAACCAGTTTTTAGGATCAAAATCTAATTTCTCTTTTTCAAATGCCTCTTGTAAACCTTTTACCAAACGGTCTTTGTCTTCGAAGCTTGAAGCTTTCATTGCTTTGATAGAAGAATCTAATCCCCACAAGGTATTTGCAACTTCCACTTGTTGGTCCACCCATTTGTCGTAAGATCGATTGTTTTCCGAAATCTCAGACAAGTAACGCGTTCTGTCTGGTGGAATCACGAAAATCTTTTCAGACATTTCATCTGTAATGGTGAAAGTCGATTTTAAAGTCGTGTTTGTTTTCTCCGCCAATTTCTCCATGATCACAGAATACAAGGTATTCATTCCAGGATCGTTGAATTGAGAAGCGATTGTTCCGTGCACTGGCATTGAATCAACTGGTTCATCCCATAAGTTATGGTTGCGTTGGTATTGCTTACGCACATCTCTCAATGCGTCCAATGCACCACGTTTGTCAAATTTATTTAACGCGATAACATCGGCGAAATCCAACATATCGATTTTTTCTAATTGCGTTGCAGCACCATATTCTGGCGTCATTACGTACAGTGACATATCAGAGTGGTCCAAAATTTCTGTGTCCGATTGACCAATTCCAGAAGTTTCCAAAATGATTAAATCGTATTCCGCTGCTTTTAAAATATTGATGGCCTCTGCAACGTGTTTTGACAATGCCAAGTTCGATTGACGTGTTGCCAACGAGCGCATATAAACGCGACTATTTTTGATGGAGTTCATGCGAATTCTATCTCCCAACAATGCGCCACCTGTTTTACGTTTTGAAGGATCTACAGAAACGACAGCAATTTGTTTGTCTTTAAAATCGACCAAAAAGCGACGCACCAATTCATCTACCAAAGAAGATTTTCCAGCTCCACCCGTTCCAGTTATACCAAGCACAGGAACTTTTGTTGCTTTCGCCATTTCGTCCACTTTGGCAAGCACCTCTTTAGATGCATCTGCAAAATTCTCAGCTGCGGAAATAATTCGGGCAATGGCTGGTACGCTTTTCTCTTTCAAATGATTGATTTCATCTGTCAATTTATCTCCAACAGGGAAATCGCAACGTTGTATCAAATCATTGATCATTCCTTGTAGTCCCATTTCACGTCCGTGGTCTGGATGATAGATGCGTTCTATGCCGTAAGCTTCCAACTCTTCAATTTCAGAAGGCAGAATAGTTCCACCTCCTCCACCAAAGATTTTGATTTGCGGAGCACCTTTTTCTTTCAATAAATCATGCATGTACTTGAAGTACTCGTTGTGTCCACCTTGGTAAGAAGTCATTGCAATTGCTTGCGCATCTTCTTGGATGGCACAATCTACAACCTCTTCTACCGAACGGTCGTGACCCAAATGAATTACCTCACAACCAGTTGATTGAATTATTCTACGCATGATATTGATAGCAGCATCGTGTCCATCGAACAATGAAGCAGCTGTAACAATTCGAACTTTATTGGTTGGTATATAAGGGAGAACTTTTTCCATACACTAATTTTTATTTGGCTTTTTAGCTGTGCGAAAATAAGGTTTTTGTCGGAAAAAAAGAAGGGATTTTTTTGGTTAATTGTCGGTTTAGAGAATTGAATTGCCTTATGGCGAAAAACATTAATTCATGTAATCTTGCCATTTGACGAGAACATATTTTGATTTATTGTTTTCTTGTTTTTCTAAGAAGCCAAATTCATAACAAAAAAGGTACACTTCCCCTTTGGCATTTTTCCAGTAATGGGTTAAATATTTTGGGTTAAAGCCTTCAACGATTAATTCATCTTTTCTTACTACCGCTTTTCCAGCTTTATTAAACAACTTTAATAACCGCCTATTTGTTTTAAGCTGCTTATCAATTGTTTCGAATAACGAAATTTTCTCTCCCAGTTTCTTTTTATAATGAAAGGAAGACTTGCAATAAGCATCACAGAATATCTTATCTACACGACCAACAATTGGTTTTTTACATGATAAACAGTTTTTCATATCCGTAGAATTAAACGTTTAATATACGTATAAATCTACGGTTAATTTTGACTGTTTGATTTATTCGTCTCTTTTTTGCAGAATGATGATGCAACACCACAAATCGATTACACTTAAAAATCTTTTGATTAACGAAGAGAAGAAAATTGGAATTCAATACCACCCTGACAAAGTGATACATGAAAAAGTCATTCTTCGTTTAAATTCTGAGTACCAATTAGAAATAAAAGATGCATCTGAAAATTTTAAAAAAAACCTCAATAGCCTTAAGCTAAATATCGAAGATTATGTTCCAAGTGATTTATTTAATTAGAACTGAGTGAATTAGTTTATAACAACAGTAACCGTTGCACAACCTCCTAAATAGATAAAAAAACTTTATTTAATCCGTTTTAAGAGCACTTAATTTTCAAGAT